>Ga0224504_10000037_pt1 | contig 46697 bp, 45 predicted proteins | sample SF_Oct11_sed_USG_3_FD_170160 | JGI IMG/M metagenome (GOLD analysis project Ga0224504, IMG submission 170160) | Sediment microbial communities from San Francisco Bay, California, United States - SF_Oct11_sed_USGS_24 | ecosystem: Environmental > Aquatic > Marine > Sediment | place: USA...
CAGGAGCGGGCCGCGACCCTGAAGCGCCGCTTGAGGGCGGAAGGGCTGCCGGTCATGCCTTCGGTGAGCCACATCGTGCCGGTCCTGGTGGGCGATCCGGTGCGCTGCAAGCAGGTGACCGACACGCTGATGAATCGCCACGGCATCTACGTGCAGCCGATCAACTACCCGACCGTGCCGCGCGGTACCGAACGGCTGCGCCTGACGCCGTCGCCGCTGCACAACGACGCCGAGATGGACCGTCTGGTCGCCGCCTTGAGCGATATCTGGTCAGAGTACGACCTGGAACGCGCCGCCTAATCCTCCCGCGCGGCCGTCTTCCGCGCTAGACCTGACCCCGGGCCGGACCCTACCGGCCCGGGGCCGTTTTTTTTGCGCCCGCTGTCAGGCCCCTCGCGTGGTCCGACGAGCCCCGCCGCCACAAAGGGCGGGGCCGCGGTCGCGACCCAAGAAGAGCGAAGCCTATTCGATCTCGGCAGCGGACTTGAAAGAATTTTCGACCAACGGTCGCTCGGCGGCCTGCGGCACATGGCACTGAGTGCAGAACCAGCGGGCGCGCGCCACGCGGTCCAGCGCAACGCCGTTGCGGTCGACATAGTGGGTCTCGCTCACCTTCGGCGCGCCCACGTCGGCATTGTACGGCCAGTCGTGACAGCCCAGGCATTGGTTGGCCTTCGCATCGATGCCGTAGGGGTCGATCTCATGCGGGATAAGGGGTGGCTGCTGCCGGTAGGCCCGGGCGAAGCCACCGTCCTGGGTGCTCTGCTTCTCCACGGCCGGTGCCGGGTTTGTCTCTTCCAGCAGAACCGGCCCCCTGAGCGATTCGACCTTTTCCGACTGGGCCGAGACTTCAGGCGCCACGAACAGGACTGCCAGGGCGAGGCCCGAGACCCCGACCAGTATGGGGACGATCTTCTTCACGGCTCAAACCCTCCATCGTTGCGGTGCCGGTGGGGCACCCTGGATTCACGTTCCGACGCCAGGCGCCGAGGCGGCGTTCCGCCCTTTCCTCTGTTCCGGCTCCGGCAGATCGCTCCAAGTCCGATTGTTGAAGCGCGTCCCGAACCGGAACACCTCCTGCGAGCAGACATCGATGCACCGGCCGCAGTTGCTGCAATCGGACGACAGGATGACCGGGCCGCGGCCATGCCGGGCGCCCTTGAGCGCCGGGGTGAGCACCTGCGGCTCGGGACAGACGGCGAAACAGTCCATGCAATCGTCGCAGGCGGCGCGCCTGTCGGCGCGCACGCGCAGAAGCGATGCGCTCCCGACCAGGCCGTAGAAGGCGCCGACCGGACAGATATGACCGCACCAGCCGCGCCGACTCACGACGAGGTCGAACAAGAACACGGCCGCCACCACGACCCAGGCGAAGCCCATGCCGAAGACCAGCCCGCGGAAGACCATGGAGACCGGATTGACGAACTCCCAGGCGATGGTCCCGGTGGCAAGCGAGACCGCCAAGGTCGCCGCGAGCAGCCACAGCCGGGTGTTCCGCTTGGGTTGCCAACCCTTTTGAAGGTCCAGTCTGGAGCGCAGCCAATGGGCGCCGTCGGTCACCACGTTGACCGGGCAGACCCAGGCGCAGTATACGCGCCCGCCGATCGCCGCATAGACCGCCAGGACGATGAGCGCGCCCAGCAAAGCCGTCCCCGCCGCGACGTGGCCGGCGAAGAGCGACTGCACCAAGACGTAGGGGTCGCTGAGCGGCAGCCAGTCCAGGGTCAGGCTGGAGGCGAGATTGCCCTTGATCAGCCAGACGCCGGCGACCGGGCCGAGCAGGAACAGACCGAGGATGAGCAGCTGCGAGGCGCGCCGCATTAGCAACCATCTGTGGGCGCGCGGCCAGCCGTATCGCTCGACCGCTGCCGCGCCGGGATTGCGCTGGGCGCTCATGGCCGGGCCTCCGGGAGGCGGTCGGGCAGGTCGACGAGGCCGGGCACCAGGGATTCGCCCCGCTTCGCCTTCTCTTCCCAGCCCAGCCGGTAGTGGTGCCCGAGTTCGCCCAGCGCCACCTTGCGCGGCAGCACCTTGATCGCCGCCTCTTCCAGCACGCAGGACCTCTCGCACTTGCCGCAGCCCGTGCAGTGGTCGCTGTGCACCGTCGGAATGAACAGGGCGTGCTTGCCGGTGCGCGGGTTGTGCAGCCGCTCCAGGGTGATCGCCTCGCCGAGCACTGGGCAGACCCGGTAGCAGACGTCGCAGCGCAGGCCCAGGTAATTGAGGCAGGTCTCGTGATCGACCAGCACCGCCACGCCCATGCGCGCGTCGTCGATGTCGGTCAGGCCCGGGTCCAGGGCGCCGGTCGGACAGGCCTTGACGCAGGGAATGTCCTCGCACATCTCGCAGGGCACCTCCCGGGCGACGAAATAGGGCGTGCCCAGCGCCACGGGCTCGCCCAGCTTGGCCAGCCGCAGGGTGTCGTAGGGACAGTCGCGCACGCAGAGCCCGCAGCGCACGCAAGTCCCGAGGAACGCGGCCTCCGGCAACGCGCCCGGCGCCCGCAGGGCGGTGACCGGACGCGACCTCGCCTGCCCGGCATAGAGCGCGAGTAGCAACCCCGCCAACCCCACGCCGCAGGCGGTGCGCGCCGTGCCGGCGAGAAAACTGCGCCGGTTCACGGGCTTCTGGTTCGGCATGCGTTGCACCGAAGGAGTCCCGTTCTCCCTGCGGCCGGGCTTACACGGCCTCGATCCTGACGGCGCACTTCTTGTAGTCGGTCTCCTTGGAGATCGGACAGGTCGAGTCCAGGGTCAGCTTGTTGACCAAGCGGCTTTCGTCGAACCAGGGGATGAAGACCAGGCCGCGCGGCGGCCGATTTCGTCCCCGGGTCTCCACCCGCGTCATGACCTCGCCGCGCCGCGTCTTGAGCTTGACCGCCTGGCCGCGCTTCAGACCACGCGCCTTTGCGTCCTCGGGATGCATGAAGCAGACCGCGTTGGGCACCGCGCGGTGCAGCTCGGCGACGCGCCGGGTCATGGACCCCGAGTGCCAGTGTTCCAGCACCCGCCCGGTGACGAGCCACAGGTCGTACTCGTTGTCCGGTTCCTCGGCCGCCGGCTCGTACGGCAGGGCGAAGATGTTGGCCTTGCCGTCCGGCTTGCCGTAGAAGCGGACCCCCTCGCCCTTCTTGACATAGGGGTCGTAGCCCTCGCGGAAGCGCCACAGGGTCTCCTTGCCGCCGACCACCGGCCAGCGCAGGCCGCGCGCCTTGTGATAGGACTCGAAGGGCGCGAGATCGTGCGCCTTGTTCACGCCGAAACGCCGGTATTCCTCGAACAGGCCCTTCTGGAGATAGAATCCGTTGTCCTTGGATTCGTCGTTGTCGAAGCCGTCCTGCAACTCGCTCACGGGGAACTTGTCCACCTGGCCGTTGCGGAACAGCACGTCGTAGAGCGTCTTGCCGCGATACTCGGGCGCCTTGGCGAGCAGGTCCTCCGGCCAGACCTCCTCGACCTTGAAACGCTTGGAGAACTCGACCAGCTGCCAAAGGTCCGAGCGCGCCTCGCCGGGCGGCTTGATCTGCTGCCGCCAGAATTGGGTCCGCCGCTCCGCGTTGCCGTAGGCGCCTTCCTTTTCGACCCACATGGCGGTCGGCAGGATGAGGTCCGCGGCCAAGGCCGTCACCGTCGGATAGGGGTCGGAGACCACGATGAAGTTCTCCGGGTTGCGATAGCCCGGATAGGTCTCCTCGTTCATGTTCGCGGCGGCCTGCATGTTGTTGTTGCACATCACCCAATAGGCATTGAGCTTGCCGTCCTTGAGCATGCGGTTCTGCAGCACCGCGTGATAGCCGACCTTGCCGGGGATGGTGCCCTCCGGCAGCTTCCAGATCTTCTCGGCGACCGCGCGGTGTTCCTTCTTCTTGACCACCATGTCCGCCGGCAGGCGGTGGGCGAAGGTGCCGACCTCGCGGGCCGTGCCGCAGGCCGAGGGCTGCCCGGTGAGCGAGAAGGGGCCGTTGCCGGGCTCGGAGATCTTCCCGGTCAGCAGATGCACGTTGTAGACCAGGTTGTTGACCCAGGCACCGCGCGAGTGCTGGTTGAAGCCCATGGTCCAGTAGGACACCACCTTGCGCTTCGGGTCGGCGTAGAGCTCCGCCAGGGCCTCGAGCTTCTCGGCCGGCACACCGGAGATCTGGCTCGCCTTCTCGACCGTGTAGTCGGCGACGAAGGCCTTGTAGTCCTCGAAGGACATGGGCTGGAGCCGCCGGCCTTGGACGCGTTCGCGGCCGCTTTCTCCTTCGGGTGCTCCGGGCGCAGGCCGTACCCGATGTCCGTGTTGCCGCGGCGGAAGTTGACGTGCTTGGCGACGAAATCCCGGTTCACCCGGCCGCTTTGGATGATGTGGTTGGCGATGTAGTTGAGGATCGCCAGGTCGCTCTGCGGCCGGAACACGATGCCGAGATCCGCCAGCTCGAAGTTGCGGTTCTCGAAGGTCGAGAGCACTGCGACCTTGACGTGATCGGCGGTCAGCCGCCGGTCGGTCAGGCGCGACCAGAGGATCGGGTGCATCTCGGTCATGTTCGCGCCCCAGAGCACGAAGGCGTCGGCCTGCTCCAGGTCGTCGTAGCAGCCCATCGGCTCGTCGATGCCGAAGGTCCGGATGAAGCCGGCCACCGCCGAGGCCATGCAATGCCGGGCGTTCGGGTCGAGGTTGTTGGTGCGCAGCCCCGCCTTCATCAGCTTGGCGGCGGCATAGCCCTCCCAGACCGTCCACTGGCCCGAGCCGAACATGCCGACCGAGGTCGGACCCTTGGCCTTCAGGCTCTCCTTGAACTTGCCCGCCATGACGTCGAAGGCCTCGTCCCAGGAGACCGGGGTGAACTCGCCGTTCTTGTCGTACTTGCCGTTCTTCTTGCGCAGCAGCGGCCGGGTCAGGCGGTCCTCGCCGTAGACGATCTTGGAGAGGAAGTAGCCCTTGATGCAGTTCAGCCCGCGGTTCACCGGGGCGTCGGGATCGCCCTGTGTCGCGACCATGCGTCCGCCCTTGACGCCGACCAGGACGCCGCAGCCGGTGCCGCAGAAACGGCACGGCGCCTTGTCCCAGCGGATCCCCTCGCCGGCCGCGGCCTGGGCCGGCCCGATCCCCGGCAGCTGCACGCCCGCCGCCGCCGCGGTCGCGGTCAGCGCGGTGGTCTTGATGAAATCGCGCCGTGTCTGCATCGGGGAGCGAGAGAGCTCGGAGTCGGCCTTGGACAAAGAGCCGCGCAGGATCGACGTCTGGCGTGCACGTGAGGTGTCATCGCTCATCGGAGGTCTCCATAGGGAGTCGCGGGAGTGTCTGGAGCGGTGATCCTAAGTCGGGACCTCGCGGTCAGCTATGATCCAGATCAAAATGCAGGCGCGCCGTTTCGCGCGGGAGCGAGATTCGAGTGCGCGAAGCCGGGGGTAGCGGGGGAAGGCAGCGCGTTCGTCTGATCAGAGCGGCGCTTACATTCTTCTGCCGAAATTGGTGCTGCCGTTTCGTTAGTGCGTTGCCTCGACCGGCGCTTGATCCTGCTTCTTCAGCTTCACTCCTGACTGCGGACCAACGCCGGTCGGCGCTGCTACGGGCGAACCTGACCCATTTGAGACATCGAGGAGATTGCCGTGCGCAATGCGTTGCAGGACCTGAGTCCCCTTCAACCGGTGAAAGCGCTACCGTTTTTCACCCGGCCGGAGGTATTATCCGGGAAACCTCGGTCAACGAACTGGTCTTCCGAACCTGGCCGAACCGGCAAGATCAAGTCATCGAACCGCCGGGGGAAACACAGCCGCTCCCGGATTTGCCATGTCGGTGCGATGGCTGTGGATTCGGAGGTTGCCGACGAATACGGCCTTTGGGCTTGTTGCTCAGGAGGAAACCGTCGTGGACAAAATCAAGAACATTCTTGTCGCCGTCGATTTGTACGGAGGTTCCGAGGAAGTGGCCGGAGTCGCGGCCGGTTTTGCCGAGGCATTTTCGGCGAAGCTGTATTTTCTGCACGTGGAGCGGGGCTATCCGGAGATTATGGGCGACCCGGACGTTCCAGACGAGCGTGACGTGGTGGCGAGCGAAGTCAGAGCCTCGCACCGGGAACTGCAGGAATTTCGGGACAAGATGACTCCCCCGGGCGTGGAAGCCGTGGCCCTGCAGATCCAGGGCCGGACGGTCCAAAAGATTATTTCCGAGGCGAGGGCGCTCGATATCGATCTCATGGTCGTCGGTTTTCACCGGGACGGCCTGCATCATCTGCTCGCGGACGACGTGATCAAGCGCGTCCTGAACCACGCACCCTGTCCCGTGGTGGTCGTTCCGCCACCCACGCGTTAGGACACGGTGCGGCACGGAGTCATTCAAGAGGATCAGGCCCGTGCCCGATATTTGCCGCCTCGCTGTCTTGCGCGACGATGGCGGACGGTAAAGGGGGCCGGCCTAGATCTGGTCAAGCCGGAAAAAGGTGGCTTTGGGTGCGAAGTTCTCGCCGATCACCCGATCCAGCCGTTGGGGTCGATGTCATGGACGAAACCCTGTCGCCAATGAGAGGATTTCGGGTTATGGCTGAGGCTGTTGAAGAAGTCAGAGCCGAGCTCTCTCAACGCAAGAAAGGAATCGGCGGCACGACTAGCACAAATCATTGTTGCTCCGCGCGGCCGGCGCGCGAATCAATCTTGCGCCTCGGACCGCTCAAATTGGCTTTTCAACAGCCTCGGCTAACAGCACGCCTCCACGGGCGCATGAGAGCACAACCGCTTAGCACCAATCAGCCGACTTTGCGACGGACTCGCCGTGGCGGTCGAGTCCGCGTCCCCCCTACAAATCGCGTGTGGTGATCCTTGTGTGGAACTCGGGGTCAACCGAACATCCCCGAAAGCACCGCGAGCCTATCACCCTATTGATATATATGGGATTTTTGAGGCCACTGAAAGTCGACTCGAGGGCCCGAACAGCTCACGCCGTGATGGCTTCGTCGTTCGGATCTCCGTCCTCGTCGTCTTCGGGCTCGGGCTCGAAATGGTGGTAGGCGACCGAGGCCGCCAGGACGCCCTCGAGGCGGTGCAGTGCCAAGACCGTGCCGCCCTGCGCGTCTTCTTCCTCGACGGTTACGAGCAGTCGGCCATCGTCCGTGACCTTGTGCACCTCGACACCGGGGAAGCGGTCGAGCGCCGAGCGCACGTCGTCCAGACGCTCGGGATGCACCTGCAGGAGGACGCCCGCGATGTTCATGACGGTTTCTTGCGAATCTCCACCGCGCCGACCGGGCAGACGCCCACGCAGGCGCCGCACCCGTTACAAGCCTCGGAATCGACCTCCGGCAGCGCGTAGCCGCCGAGCGCCGGCCGAAAGCGGATCGCCACCGGTTCGCACCGCTCCTCGCACAGCCGGCAGAGCACGCCCTGGACCGACAGGCAGCTGAACGAGATCTTGGCCGCCGTGGCCCAGGGCGCCTGTCCCCGGTCGACCAGAAGTCCGACCGAGCATGCCTGGATGCACTCCTTGCAGAAGCTGCACTGGCCGCGCTGGAAATCGACCTCGGGCAGACCCCGGGCCCCGGCCACGATGATCCCTTCCGGGCAGGCCTCGGCACAATGGAGACAGCGGTCGCAGCGCGCCGAGAACTCGTCCTCCGGGCTCGCCCAGGGCGGGCGAAGCACCGGCGGCGTGTCGCGCAGGCGGCCACGCAGTAGATCGGATCGGCTGAGTGTGCCCCTCATTCCGGGTCCTTCGAGAATATCACTCATTCGCAACTCTAGCGCCATTCGGACGGGCTTACCTTGATTTAGATCAAAAAAGGCCGACAGCGCGGTGCGAAAACCGATATTGCCCGCTTCAACGGATCGCGCGCCTTTTGACCTGGGTCATTTTGCCACGGACGCTCGGGGTCTATGGTCTCGAGGTAACGTTTTGGGGCTGTGCCCGATCGCTCCGGATCGCCATATACCGGGTGACGGATCGAATCGGACGCCAAGGTGCTCCGGCCCGCGCGTGACCACGGGGGCACGGAGCCGACTGGAGAGATGACTGGCAGAAGGCCCGGCCTTCGCGGGGTCTCTGTGGGAGCACGGCTATGAACCGACTGCCCAAATGGCTGCCCTACCTCCTGATCGCCATGCTGCTGCTGGTGCTGCTGGTGCCCAACCTGCAGGGGCCGGAGCCCGCCGCCCGCTTCGAGGTGCCCTACAGCGAGTTCAAGCAGCTGGTCGCCGCCGGCGAGGTCGATCAGGTGACCCTGAGCGGCAACGAGGCCACCGTGATCTTCAAGCGGCCGGTGCCGGTCGGCCCGGCGGATACCATGAACACGCGGGCCATGACCCGGATCCCCGACATCGGCGACCCGGATCTCCTGCCCGCGCTCGAGGCCAAGGACGTGAAGATCACCAGCCTGCCCGACAGGGCGGACGGCGCCGGCCGCTGGCTGGCCGGTTTCCTGCCCTGGATCATTCTCCTGGCCGTCTACCTCTGGTTCTGGAACCGCATGCAGAGGAACATCTCGGGCCGCTTCGGCGGCCGGGACATCGGCGATTTCCTGGCGGGCTCGGCCAAGCGGGAGGAGAAAGGCGCCCCCAAGGTCACCTTCGACGACGTCGCCGGCCAGGACAACGCCAAGCGCGAGGTGACCGAGTTGGTCGATTTCCTGCGCGATCCCGAGCGCTACCGCCGCATGGGCGCAGAGCCGCCGCGCGGCGTCCTGCTGATGGGCCCACCGGGCACCGGCAAGACGCTGCTGGCCCGGGCGCTGGCCGGCGAGGCGGGGGTGCAGTTCTTCCACATCTCGGCCTCCGAGTTCATCGAGATGTTCGTCGGGGTCGGCGCCTCGCGGGTGCGCAAGATGTTCGAGGAGGCGAAACGGCGCGCGCCCGCCATCATCTTCATCGACGAGCTGGACGCCGTGGGACGGGTGCGCGGCACCGGCCTGGGCGGCGGCAACGACGAGCGCGAGCAGACGCTCAACCAGATTCTGGCCGAGCTGGACGGCTTCAGCGGCCACGAGGCGGTCATCGTCCTGGCCGCGACCAACCGGCCCGACGTGCTGGATCCCGCGCTGCTCAGGCCCGGCCGTTTCGACCGGCACGTGACCCTCGAGTTGCCCGACAAGGCGGCGCGCGAAGCCGTTCTCGAAGTCCACACCCGCGACAAGCCGCTGGCAGACGACGTTGACCTGAAGACGGTCGCGGCCGGCACGCCCGGCTTCTCTGGCGCCGACCTCAAGAACCTGGTGAACGAAGCGGCCATGGCTTCGGCCCGCGAGGGCGCGGCCGAGATCACCATGCGCCACTTCGACGAGATGCGCGACAAGGTGATGATGGGCACGGTGCGCACCCTGGCGATCCAGCCGGAGGAGCGCCACCGCCTGGCCGTCCACGAGGCCGGCCACACGGTCGTCGCGCACCACCTGCCTGAGGCCGACCCGCTCTACAAGGTGACGATCATTCCGCGCGGCCTGGCGCTGGGCGGCACCCACCTGCTGCCCGAGGAGGAGCGCCACACCCTGCCCGAGGGCTATCTGAAGGACCGGCTCAGCGTCATGCTCGGCGGCCGGACTGCCGAGAAGGCGTTTCTCGACGACGTGAGCTCCGGCGCCGACGACGACATCCGCCAAGCCACCCAGCTGGCCCGCGCCATGGTCGCGCGCTGGGGAATGTCAGACGAGATCGGCCCGGTCGACCTGCGCCAGAGCGAGGAGCACCCCTTCCTGGGCCGCGAGATTGCCCAGCCGCGCAACTTCAGCGAGACCACGGCCCACGAGGTCGACGAGGCCGTCCGCCAACTGCTCCAGGAGGCCGAGGCCCGCGCCGCCGAGATCATCAACCGCACCAAGGCGCCGACCCGCAAGCTGATCGCCCAGCTCGAAGAGCACGAGACCCTGGACCGCGCCCAGATCGAAGCCGCCCTCGGCCCCGCCCGGCGCCGCCGCGGAGGGCCCAAGGTCGCGGCCGAGGTGGCGTGAGGGGGCCGCAAACACCGGTCAAGCGTTTGATTGTGGGCAGTGTTATCCGCAATTTCCACAACGGTTTTGGCAGGAAATGGCCCCCTGCCCTTTTCGAAGCCGTAAGACGCAAGCTGCCTCATGGCAGCGACCTGGCGACGCGAAAACCGACGCGCGATTTGCGGTACCGGATCTCGACCTCGGTGCGGTTCGCCGAGCGGAGGCCCCTCGCAGCGTCGACCCAGGAACCGCCGCGAAGGATGCGCAAATCGCAATCCCCTTCAAGCCATGCGCTGCCATCCGAAGGAGCGCCCTGGTAGCTCTTGTTCCAGCAATCCTCGACCCACTCCCATAGGTTACCGGCGGTATCGGAGATCTTGAATCCGTTCGGCACGAAGTTCCCGACAGGGGCCGTCCGCTCGTTATCCCACTTGCTGCCGCAGCCGACACAATTGGCGTTCTTTCTGCCTATTTCGTCTCCCCACCAATAGCGCGTCTCGCTGCCGGCCCGCGCCGCGTACTCCCACTCGGCCTCGGTCAGTAAACGGTAGGGTTGGCGGGTTCTCTCCCTAAGCCAAGCGATGTAGGCTTTTGCGTCGTTCCAGCCCACATGGATCACTGGCCGTTGGCCACGCCCCCAACCCTCGTCATCGGGCCGATAGTCTGCGCAGCCTCCGTCGGCCACACAGGCATCCCATTGCTCGAAAGTGACCTCGTATTTGCCGACCGCAAAGGGCCGGGAGATCCTAACCCGGTGCTGCGGGCCTTCATACAACTGTCGATCCTCTTCGGTACTCGGCGAGCCCATCAAGAAACTGCCCGCCGGCACGACGACCATATCGGGGCACTCGGGACAGTCGCTGAAGCCTTTGCCGGGCGCGAGGGGGCCCTCCGTGTCCTTGGACGCCAGGGCCGTCACTGCGTCCCGTAGCGCACCCAGGAGCGCGTCATCGATGATGGGAAACCCGCGAAGGCCTGCGTCCTGTTTGAAGCCCCTAACCGCCCCCGTGGTCGTGGGTCCTTCAACGCCATCCGGCCGACCGGGCTCATACCCAAGTCTCGCCAGCAACTTCTGCGCCTCCAGAACGCGCAGTCGCTGAGCCTCTTCCTCGGCTGCTTGGCGCGCCTTTTCCTCGGCTTCTTGACGCGCCGCTTCCCGAGCTCCGCGCTGTGCCTCCTCCTCGGCTTTCCGGCGTGTTTCTTCGGCAGTCTTGCTCTCCTCCTCCTCTAAGGCTAAGGCCGCTTCGCGTTGTTCCTTGATTCCTTGCTGCTCCGCAATCTGCAGATTGTATTGATACGCACCCCAAATTCCCGCCGCGGCCAGCAGCACCCCGGTCGCAACCACGATCCGCATGCGGAATCCGCTGCGCATCCAACCCGGTTTCGAAGAGGGCTTATCCCCTCCCACTACATCCGTGGGCTTGCTCGTTTCCTCGGCCTCTTGGTCGTCGTCCTTGGCCGTCGGCTTCGCTTCTGCGGGCGCAGGCTCGCCCAAACGGCTCGACATGGCTTTCACGAGCTCCCGGAACCCGACATGGTCCGGATCGCCTTGCCAGTCGACCAGCCCGGCAGCATGGATCTGGCGAAACGCGAGCGGCGGCTTGACGTCCTGGATCAACACCGGGATCAGCTTGCCCTGAGCCTGCCCTTCGCCGGCCTCCGTCTGGACCCATTGCGAGGCCACGGCGGCCTCCGACCAGACGACGATGACACACCTGCTGGCATTCAGCGCCTCCTCGATCACCTCGCTGAAAGTCTTGCCGGGCGGGATCGTGCGGTCCCACCAGACCGACCACCCATGCGTTTCGAGCGCCGCCACGAGCTTCCGCACCCCGCTCCGGTCGTCGCTGGCGTAGCTGATGAAGATGTCGCTCATGGTGCTTTCCTTTGCCTCCCAACGAACAGGCGCGCGAACAATGCGTAACGCCCCGACCTTCCGTGGCGGGCCGGTCTTCTGCCGGCTTACCCAGTTCGGCTGTGATTTCCGCACAGACAGAAGATCGCAAATCGTGACCCCCGCTCAGGCCTCCGCCGTGTTGCCCTTGGCCTCCGTCTTCGTTTCGGTCTTGTGGGCGCTGACCCACATGGTGTTCTCGCGCGAGATCAGGCTCTCGACCCGGTCGACGAACAGGGCCTCCCTGTCGTCCGTCGTGCGGTAGTCGCTTAGTCCCGCGTCATAGAAATGCTTCTCTTTGCGCAGGGTTTCGCAGGTCGTCCGGTAGTTGATCCAGGTCTCCTGGTACTTGAAGGTGTTGAGCCCGGCTGTGAGAATCGCCACCACGGCCGAAGTCAGCGTCGGCGCATGGCCCAGACCCTCGATCAGCCCGTCCAGATCGAGTTCGATCAGAACCGGCGTGATCGCCGCCAGCACGACCACCGACCATTGCAGCTTGCGATAGATCGTCTGGTTTCGCGCCGCCTTCCTATCGTACCAGTCGATCTGGTTCTCGTAGCGGTCCTTCAGGTAATTCGAGAATGCATCCTGGTCCATGGCCCCCTCCCCGCTTTCGGCCGGCCCCGGGCGCGAAGGCCCCAAGGCGGCTCTATCCTGCGTGGCAGCCTAACGGGAATCGCGGTCCTTGGCGATCATTCGATGGCCGCGAGGCCGAAGGAATCGAGGTATCGGAAGAACGGAGCGTGGGGGCGGCCCGGCCGCCGGCCGTCACTTGAGGACCAGCACCGAGCAGTCGGCCTCGCTCAGCACGGGCTCGAGCCGCGGGGTCAGGGCACCCTGGCGGTCGAGCACGACGATGCCGGCGTAGCGCGCCCGTAGGGCCTCGCCGAGCGCCTCGGGCTCGGGGCCGGCGAGCGGGTCGACCTCGCCGATCGTCTCATGGCGGGCGAGCCATGCCGCGGCCTTCTCTTCCAGGGCCTCTGCCGCCGCCGCGTCGCTTCCGGCCGCCAGCACCACCAGGCGGCAGCCGTAGACCCGCGACAGGGCCCGCCCCACGGCCAGCGCGCGCTCCGAGCCCTCGAAGATCACGACCACGGGCTGCTGGGCGAGCGGCCCCTTCCGCAGCAGCAGGACCGAGCACTGCGCCTGCTCGGTCACGCTGTGGGTCGCCGAGCGCCGCCGGGCCTCGCGCAGGGGACCGCCCGGCCGGCCCAGCGCCAGCAGGTCGAACTCCCCGGCCTCGGACAGCACCTGCTCGGCCAGGGTCCCGCGGGCGACCCGGAAGGACCATTGGACCTGCCAGTGGCTGGCCGCCGCGGCCAGGCTCTCGCGGGACCTGGCCGCCCAGACCCGGAGCGCCCGCTGCATCAGCGCGGCATCGAGCGCCATGTCGCCGAGGGCGTGGCGCGAGATGACCCGGGCGACCGGCAGCCCCGCCGCCTCGAGCAGTTCCGTATCCTCGACGAACAGCCCGACCAGCTCGGCCTCCAGGCCCGCGGCCAGGCGAGCCGCCTCCTCCAGGTCCGCGAGGCCCTGCTCGCCGGCATCCAGCGCGACCAGGATGCGGCGCAGGTCCGCGATGTCGCGCAGGTCCTTCACGTGCCCTCTTCCAGCTTGGGCGCGGCGCCGAAGGCCTTCCGCTTCTCGGCCAGCTCTATCAGCCTGGCCTCGACCAACCGGTTGAAGCTGTCTTCGGGGAAGGCCCCGTCCGCGCCGCGTTCGCCAGCCGGCATGGCGGTCAGCAACTCGAGCCCCTGGTCGATCGTCTCGACCGGATAGACCTGGAATTCGCCAGCCTCGACCGCCGCGACCACCCGGCGGTCGAGCATCAGGTGCTTCACGTTGGCCGCCGGGATCATCACGCCCTGCCGGCCATTCAGGCCGCGCGCCGCACAGAGGTCGAAGAATCCCTCGATCTTCTCGTTGACGCCGCCGATCGCCTGCACCTGGCCGCGCTGGTTGACCGAGCCGGTCACCGCCAGGTCCTGGCGCAGCGGGACCCCGGCGATGGCCGAGAGCAGGGTGTAGAGCTCGGCCGAGGAGGCCGAATCGCCGTCGACCCCGCCGTAGGACTGCTCGAAGACCAGGCTGGCCGAGAGCGACAGCGGCCGCTCGCTGGCGTAGTGGGCGCTCAGATAGCCACTCAGGATCAAGACGCCCTTGGAATGGAGCGGGCCGCCCAGGGCGACCTCGCGCTCGATATCCACGACGTCGCCCTTGCCCAGACGGACCCGGGCCGTGATGCGGCTGGGCCGGCCGAAGGCGAAGCCGCCGAGCTGGAGCACCGACAGGCCGTTGACCTGGCCGGTGACCTCGCCCTCGGTATCGATCACGATGGTGCCGCGCCGGATCTCTTCCTGGACTCGTTCGCGCACCCGGTCGAGGCGGCGGGTCTGGGAGTCCACGGCCTTTTGCACCTCCTCCGCGCCGACCGTCGCCCGGCCGCCCTGACCGGCCCAGTAGTCGGCCTCGCGCAACAGGTCGATCAGCCGCTCGATCTCGGTCGAAAGCCTCTCCGCATCCCCGGCCAGGCGCGCCGCATGGCCGAGCACTCGGGCCACGCCCTCTCGATCGAAGGGCCTGAGTTCCTCCCTGCGCGCCACCGTGGCCACGAGGCGGGCGTACATCAGGTTGTGCTCGTCGCTGCGCTCGAAGCGCTCGTCGAAGTCGGCGGCCACCTTGAACAGCCGCTCGAACTCCGGATCGTACTGCGACAGGAGATAGTAGAGCAGGCGCTCGCCGACCAGAACGACCTTGAGCTCGAGCGGGATCGGCTCGGGCTCCAGGGTCACCGTGCTCAGCAGGCCCAGCATCTGGGCCAGCGGCTCGATCCGGATCTCCTTGGCCATCAAGGCCCGTTTCAGGCCCTCCCAGGCGAGCGGCCGGGTCAGCAGCTTGCGGGTATCGACGATCAGGTAGCCGGCGTTGGCCCGATGCAGGGCGCCCGGGCGGATCATGTGGAAGTCGGTCTGCAGCGTGCCCATCTCCGCCCGGTGCTCGATGCGGCCGATCAGCCGGTCGTAGCTCGGGTCGTCCTCGTATTCGACCGGCGCATGGTCCTTGTCGCGGTTGTCGACGAACAGGTTGGCCCGGTACCTGCGGAACAGCGGCGGGCCGTTCTCGAACTCGGCGGCACTGTGGTCCGCTGCCTTGTCCGGCGCGTTCACGAAGACCTCGACGTGGTCGATCACGTCCTGGCGCACCTCGTCGAGGTAACTCAGCACCTCGGGCAGCGCGGCGTACTGCTCGCTCAGCGTCTGGATCAGGTGGCCGACCGCGAACATCGCCGTCTCGTCGTTGAGCTTGCGCATCGCGTCGCGCGCCTGCTTCACCCAGACCGGCGCCTTCTGCAGCGCGCTCTTGAGCTTCTCCTGCAGCTCCTCGATCGTCTCCTGGACCTGCTTCTGCTCCTCCTCGGGGAACTTCTGGAAGGCTTCCGGCGAAACCACCTTGCCGTCGCGCAGGGGGCCGAAGGCGAAACCGATCGGCGTGCGCAGCAGCGCGATGCCCCGGGCCAGCGCTTCCTGCTCGACCTCTGTGAGGGACTGCTCCCGCTGCTCCTTCAGCTCTTCCTCGATGACCTGCTGGCGCGTGCGGTACTCGTCGCTCTCGAAAGCGCTCTGAAGTCCGGCCTGCACGTCCTGGACGAAACGCGCCATGTCGGCCTGGAACACGGCGCCGCGGCCGGGCGGCAGCCTGAGCGCCCACGGCTTGCGCGGCTCCTGGAAGTTGCTGACGTAGCACCAGTCCGACGGCGCGGGCTCGCGGCCGGCCTGCTCCTCGAGGAAGCGCCGCACCACCGTATGCTTGCCGATGCCCTCCGGACCGAGGGCATAGAGGTTGTAGCCCGATCCGGGCATGCCAATGGCAAAGCGAATGGCCTCGACCGCGCGGGCCTGGCCGATGACTTCGGTCAGGTCGTCGAGGTCGCTGGTTGTTTCGAAGTCGAACCGCCCGGGCTCGCACTGCCAGCAGAGGGCGTCGGGAGTGAGTGGTTTCAGCGGGCTCATCGGTCTTCGCGGTGTTGGGCTGGTCCGGGGGCCCTTGCCCGGGTCTCCGGCCGCCGAGGAAGCGCGTCGTATCACCTTGCATGGTATACGCGTTGTTCTGGCCGGCCTTTGACCTAGGTCAATGAGAAAAATCGCGCCGAGGCGCAGGCTGATCCTGCGGTACGAGACCCGGCGGCCCATTGTTGCATGTGGTCCCGGCACCGCGTTCTCGACGAAACCACGAAACGGGATGGCTGGCTATGACCAGATTACAGGCACGCGAACAGCAGAAGCCAAAGGCTGGTTTGACGCACGAGGCGATCCTCCGGATCGCCGGGGACATCAGCGACGCCAAGGCCGCGGCCGTCGAGGCGACCGGGGCAACGCCGGAGGAGCTCGAGGAGGCCGCCGTCTGGGCAATGGGCGAAAACGATGTGATGGGCAAGCTGAGGCTGCCCTTGTCCGGCAGGGTCGCCGAGCTGTACGACATACTGACGGCCGACGAAGACTATGGAAACGAGCGCGACTAGCCGGTCGGCTGATCCCCTGAAGGTGGGGGGGGACGCCATTCGGGACATCGATCCGGCCTCCAGCCTGCTGCTCACCGACCTCTACGAGCTCAACATGATGCAGGCCTACCTCGAGGCCGGCATGACCGAGCCCGCGGTCTTCGAATTCTTCGTCCGCAAGCTGCCCGAGGCCCGCGGCTTCCTGATGGCGGCCGGCTTGGAGCAGGTCGTCGAATTCCTGGAAAACGCCCGGTTCACCGAGGCGGAGCTGCGATGGCTGGCCGAGAGTGGACGCTTCAGCCGGCCCCTGCTCGACCATCTTGCCGGGTTCCGCTTCTCCGGTGCCGTCGACGCCATGCCCGAAGGGACCGTCTTCTTCCCCGACGAGCCGATTCTGCGCGTAACGGCGCCGCTGCCCGAGGCGCAGCTGGTAGAGAGCCGGCTGATCAACCTGCTGCACTTCCAGACGGTCATCGCCTCCAAGGCTGCACGCATGGTCCTGGCCGCACCGGGCAAAGTACTAGTGGATTTTGGCCTGCGCCGGGCGCACGGCGCCGAGGCCGGGCTGCTCGCGGCACGCGCGGCCTATCTGGCCGGTTTCGCCGGCACCGCGACGACGCCCGCCGAGCCGCTCTTCGGCGTGCCGATCTACGGCACGATGGCCCACTCTTTCGTTCAGGCCTACGACGGGGAGACAGCGGCCTTCGAGGCCTTCGCCCGGTCGCGGCCGGACAACGTCGTGCTCCTGCTCGACACCTACGACACCGAGGCGGCCGCGCGCAAGGTCGTGGCGCTGGCGCCGCGCCTGCGCCGGGAGGGGATAACGATCCGCGGCGTACGGCTGGACAGCGGCGATCTCGCCGCTCACGCCCGCGAGGTCCGGCGGATTCTGGACCAGGGCGGCCTCGCGGAGGTCATGATCTTCGCCAGCGGCGGGCTCGACGAAACGGCGCTGCAACGATTTAGCGCGGCCCGGGTTCCGATCGACGGCTACGGCATCGGCACCAGCCTGACGACCTCGCCGGACGCCGCGGCCCTCGACTGCGCCTACAAACTCCAGGAATACGCCGGCCGGCCGCGCCGCAAGCGCTCGGAAGGCAAGGCGACCTGGCCGGGCCGAAAGCAGGTCTTCCGCCGCCACGGCGACGACGGCGCGATGATCGGGGACGTGTTGACGGTCGACGGCGACACGGGCAAGGGTAGGCGCCTGATCGAGCCGATCATGAGGAACGGACGGGCGACCGGGCCAAGACCAACGCTCGAGCAGGCGCGGGCGAATGCGGCCGCCGAGTTGGCGCGCCTGCCGGAGCATCTGCGTCGGCTGGAGGCCGGGCCGAGCTATCCGGTGGCGGTCTCGGCGGCACTTCGGGCCCTGACCGACGAGGTGGACCGGGAGCAGAAGGCGGCCTGACGACGGTATCCGCCCGGGAACGGGACGAACGAATTAGGAGGAGAGCATGATCAAGACCATCCTGGTCCCGACGGACGGGTCGGGGCACGCCAACAAGGCGGTCACCCTGGCGGCGGACATCGCCGAGAAATACGGCGCCAGGCTGGTGCTGCTCCACGTCATGCCGCGCGGCCCCTTGCCCGAAGCCCTGCGCCATATGGCCGAGATCGAGCACGTGGGGGAGACCGGCACGCCCAACATCGCCGGGGTCACGGCCAGCATTCCCACGGCGAAAATTCCGACGGGCACAGCGCCCGCCGGCGGGGACAACGAACGCGAGATCCTGGAATTCGTCGGCGGGAAGATCTTGAGCGCCGGCGTGGATATCGCCAAGCAGAAGGGCGTCGCGGACTATGAGACCGCGCTGGAAGACGGCAACCCGGTCAAGCGGATTCTGGAGTATCTGGACAAGGAGAAGGCCAATCTCATCGTGATGGGCAGCCGCGGCGTGACCGACCTCAACGGACTGCTCATGGGCAGCGTGTCGCACAAGATCAGCCACCTCGCCAAGTGCACCTGCATCACGGTCAAGTAGTCACGCGACGACACGCTTGGCCGAAGCCATGGCCCCTGGGATCCGGACCCATTGGAACTCTTCGCGGAACTGCTTGTCCTCTTGCTTGCGACGCGGGCCCTCGGCGAAGCGGCCGAACGTCTGGGCCAGCCCGCGTCCGTGGGCGAGCTGAGCGCCGGCATCCTCCTGGCCATCGCCGCCGCCAGGTTCGGCCACGATCTGCCGTTCCTGGAGCGCCTGGCGACCAGCGAAGCGCTGGAATACGCCGCGAACCTGGGAATCTTCTTTCTGGTGCTGCTGGCCGGCGTCGAACTCGACCCCGAGGAGATCCTGGACAAATCACGCGGCGCCTTCGTGGTCGCGCTGGGCGGCATGGCCTTGCCGCTGCTGGGCGGCCTGGCGCTCGCCTGGGTCTTCCTGCCCGAGTCCGAGCTCAAGCAGGGACAGGTCCTGCTGGTCGGCGTGGCGCTGTCTATCTCGGCGATTCCGGCGACCGTCAAGGTGTTCACCGATCTCGGCCTGCTGCACGCGCGGGTCGGCGAGACCGTCATCTCCGCGGCGGTGTTCGACGATATCCTGGGGCTGTTCCTGCTTGCGGTCCTGCTCGCCGTGCTGCAGACCGGCCAGGTGCCCGACCTGGCCACGCTCGGCCTGCTGCTGGCGAAGGTGGCGGGCTTCTTCGTCATCACCGTGGCCCTGGGCACCCACGTCTATCCGCGCGTTCGGCGCGGCCTCAAGCTCATGCAGGCGGCGGCCATGGAGTTCAGCGCGCTGGTCGCGGTCGCGCTGGCCTACGGTTTCCTGGCCGAGCTTCTAAACTTGCACTGGATCTTGGGCGCCTTCATGGCCGGGCTGTATTTCGCGCCATCGCGCGTGGGTCCGGCCGCCTACACCGAAATGAAGGCGATCCTCACCGCCTTGACCAGCGGCATCCTCGGGCCCCTGTTCTTCACCTCGATCGGCCTGCGTGTCAACCTTGGCACCGTCACCGCCGTGCCGCTGTTCCTGTCGCTGCTCATAGCCGTCGCGTTCTTCGGCAAGGTCGTCGGCGCCGGCCTGCCGGCCCTCTGGGCCGGGCTGGGCCGCCGCGAGGCCCTTGCGGTCGGGGTCGGCATGAGCGCGCGGGGTGCGGTCGAGCTGGTCGTCATCAGCATCGCTTACGAAGCAGGCCTCTTCGCGCCATCCGGCGCCGGCGACCCCCTGGTCGCACACCTCTTCTCGTCGCTCATTCTTATGGCCGTGGTCACGACGCTGCTCACGCCGATCATCCTGCGGCGGATCCTGCCCAAGACCGAACGCTGACCCGCCCCGCGCGTCAGCCGTCCGGCCGTGCGAATTCCGCGACCACCGGCGCGTGGTAGGATTCGGGACTGTGGCTCACCGTGGCATAGGCGACCAGCTCGTCGCCCAGGGCCTCGTTGTGCACCTCGACCTGCCGGCAGTAGGCCATGAGGGGCCGCGAAACCAGGATGTGGTCCAGCATCTGCTTGTGGCCGTGGTGCAGGACCGAATACCGCTGGGAGTCCGGCAGCGTGCGCTCGAGCGGCACCAGCGCGCGGTATGCCAGGTGGCCGTTGCCGGTGTCCTCGACGTCGCCGCGGAGGATCCTGAGCGGCATTTCCCGCTCCTCGGCATTGAGATCGCCGCAGACCGCGATCAGGGCGTCCGGCTCCTCGTCGAAGATCCGGTCGACCAGGAGGCGTGCCTCCAGCGCCTGGCCGCTGCGCTTCACGGTCGCGAGGAAGAAGCCCTCGGCCCAGCCCCCGACGCTGCGCCACGTGAACGCGTCCTGCTTCTGGCCGGCGACGAGTGCGGCCAAGGGCGCGCGCAGGTGCAGGTTGACGACGTGCAGGATCCGCCCGCCGGGTAGTTCGACCGTGGCCTTGAGGAGCGGACGGTCCCACTCGACCGGCTGGGCCGCGGCCTCAGGCGGCTCGGCGGTTGCCGGCCGGTAGGCGGGCCGCGACACCAGTTCGTGGCGCAGCTGCTCCCGACCGGAAAGGGGCCAGCGGCTCAGTATGACCAGGTTGTGTACGTTGGCGACGCCGGCCTCGCTGCTGCTGGTCGTCGCGATGCGTTGGAACGTCCCATAGGGCGTGCCCTCGAGCAGACGGTCGAGGGCCAAGAGCCCACGCGGCCCGCCGTCCTTCGGCTGTTGACCGTTGACCTCCTGCAAGCAGAGGATATCAGCCGCAAGGCGCAGCAGCTGCGGGCGCAAGAGCGCGATGCGCTCGTCGAGCGGCGGATCCAGCTCCGGCCGATCGTCCAGATTCTCCAGGTTGAACGTAGCGATGCGAAGCGACATGTCCCGGACAGCTCCTCCCTTGGCCCGGATCGTCCGATCTGCGCGCAGCGGGCCCGATGTTCCAATGCCCCGGCGCCCCCGGCCCCCGATCAATGGGCCATGAGCACCGGGAGGGTCGCCGACCCTAGGATATCGCGGGTCGCGCCGCCGAGCACGAGCTCTCTCAAGCGGCTGTGTCCGTAGGCGCCCATGATCAGCAGGTCCGCGCCAAGCGCCTCGGCCGCCTCGAGGATCTGAACGCCGGCCGCCGCACTCCCCGGCGCAACGTGGCGGACCGCGGCGCGCACGCCGTGGCAGGCCAGGTAGCGGACAAGTCCTTCCGGACCGGCGGCGTCCTCGTCATCGCCGATCGCGACCACCGTGACCTCCTCCGCCTGCATCAGGAACGGCAGCGCGCCGCCGACCGCGGCGGCAGCCTCCGCGGAGCCGTTCCAGGCGACCGCCACCTTTCGGCCGGGCGCCTCCGCCGGGGCGGGCGGGACCACCAAGACCGGCCGGCGGGTGTCGAACAGGGCGACCTCGAAGACCCCGGAGGCGATCCCCGCCGCTTCGGCGTCTGGCCGATCCAACACGATCAGATCGAACAGCCGTCCGCGTCTGGCAACCTCTTCGTTCGCGCGGCCGACCACGTGACGCCAGGCGGCGGCATATCCGACCGCCGGCCCCGAACCCGCCTCGGCAAGTTCCAATCCCTTCGCGCCACAGCGTGCGGCGGCAAGCCGACGCACCTGTTTTCTCCGGGCCTCGGCGGCGGCCCGCCCGCCTTCGACCGCCAGACCCACCGCCGCTCCCGAGATCCCTTCGCTCAGGCCAGCCAGGGCGGTGACGGGATCGGTCTCGACGTGCAGCAGCTCTACGCAGGACTCGAAGCGCCGCCCCAGCTCAAGCGCCGCGTCGAGCGCCACCTCGCTGCCGGGGGCGCCGTCGATCGGGACCAGGATCGATCTTATGGTCACGACCTCCTCCGCTCACATTCGCCTCCGTCCACTCCGAGCCCGGCATTGACACCGCGCCGTCGGAACGGTCTGCGGGCCTGCCTACTGGCTCCACCAGACTTCCGAGGCCTTGAAGGCCTTGGCGGCCTGCTTTGCCTCCGCGCTCCGCTCCACGTGCGGACGGTAGGCCATGTCCTCGATCAGGATATGATGGTTGAGCCACTCCTTCAGGAAGTTGAGCAATGCCTCGTTGACGACCTCGACGGATCCCGTCGTGTCCTCGTCAAACCGGCTGGTGACCTCCTGGATTCGCTTGACGAAGTCGCGGTGCTCGTTTTTCTGCGAGTCGAGGCCCGGATACTTGCAGGCGCTCATGACCTTTTCCTCGCGGGCGAAATGGAATTCGGCATAGCGCCGCAAGGACAGGAGGCACTGCCTGACGACGTCCCGGCGCGCCGCGTCGCCGGCATTGGCGGCAAGATCGTTGATCACCTTGATCAGGACCTTGTGGTCGTCGTCCAGTTCCTCCAGGCCGACGCTCATGGCCTCGGTCCACTGCATCAAGGGCATGGCTGCGCCTCCTCGTCCGATTCGTCCGCGCCGGCCCGTACCCCGCGCTCTCCCCGTCCGGCCAATGCCGACGGCCACGGTCTTGTAACAAACCTAAGCAGCAAACTCGGAATCTTTCTTTGATCCAGGTCAAATCTTCCGCTCGGGCGACTCTGCGCCACGGACTAGACGTGGTCCAGCGCCCTTAAGTCAAACGCGCCCTGGCGCGATCACTGGGCCGGCCCGCCCTGCGTTTCGGCGGTGGCGCGGCGCCGGGCCCGGATCCGGCGGAAGATCGGGGCGCCCACGGATAGGATGGTCAGCAAGAGCAGGGTCACGACGATCGGCCGATCGAGAAAGCGCAGCCAGTTGTGGTCGAAGATGATGAGGGATTGCTTGAGGCTGTTTTCGACCAGCTCGCCCAGGATCAGGCCCATGATGATCGGCGCCGCGGAGAAGCCGTATCGCTTCAGGACGAAGCCCAGGATGCCGGCGATCACCATGATCCAGACGTCGAGGAGACTCTGCTGGAGCGCGTAGGAGCCGATACAGGCGAGCACGAAGACCGAGGGCCAGAGGAACTTCACCGGGATCAGCGTCACCCGGGCGAAGAGCTTGGCCCCGAGCAGGCCGACCCCGAGGAAGATGATGTTGGCCAGGAGCATCGCCGTGAAGATGCCGTAGAGCAGCACAGGCGTCGTGGTGAACAGATGCGGGCCCGGGCGCAGCCCGTGGACCAGCAGCGCGCCCAGTATGACGGCCGTCGTCGCGCTGCCCGGAATGCCGAGCGCCAGCGTCGGCACCATCGCCGCCCCGGTGGCCGCGTTGTTGGCCGTCTCCGGCCCGGCGATGCCCCGAATGTCGCCGTGGCCGAACTTGGACTTGTCCTTGGCCCAGCGCTTGGCCTCGTTGTAGCCGATCATTGCGGCGACGGTCCCGCCTTCCGCCGGCAGCACCCCGATGAAGGCGCCGATCCCGCAGGACCGGGCGATGGTCGGCAGGCAGTGCCGGAAGTCGAGCCAGCTCGGCAGCTTCACCGCCTCTACCGCGGCGCGCACCACGACGCGGTCGAGCCGGCCCGACTGCAACAGGAACTCGGCGCCGGCGAAGAGCCCGATCATCACCGGGATGAAATGGACGCCATCCGACAGCTCCCAGAATCCGAAGGTGAAGCGGTCGACGCCCGTGGTGAAGTCCATGCCGATCGTGGCCAGAAGCACGCCGAAGGCGCCGCCCATCAGATTCTTGACCGGCGCTTCGCCGCTGATCGAGGCCAGCATCGACAGGCCGAACAGGGCCAGCGCGAAATACTCCGGCGGGCCGAAATCATACGCGATGCGCGCCAGCAGGGGAGCGGCCACGATCAGCACGATGACGCTGAAGATCCCGCCGATCGCACTGCTGACCGAGGCGATGCCGAGTGCCTGTCCGGCCCGGCCCTTCTGGGCCAGCGGATAGCCGTCGAAGGCCGTAGCGGCGGCGGGCGGCGCGCCGGGCGCGTTGACCAGGATGGCGGTGATCGAGCCGCCATAGGTGCCCGCGCAATAGAGCGCGCTCAAGAGCGCGATCGCGGGGATCGGCTCCATGGTCAGCGTAAAGGGCAGCAGCAGCGCCGTGGCCATGGTCGAGCTGAGACCCGGCATGGCCCCGACCAGCACGCCGGCGACCGTGCCGGCCAGCACGACGCCGATCAGATAAGGATCGGCGAACAGCGATGCGGCGGTGAGAAAGGCGTCCATGGATCGCGGGCGCTCCGACCTTCGTTGCTACCAGGGCCCGAACAGGCCCGGGTCGAAATGGACGCCCAGAACCTTGGCGAAGAGCCCGTAGATGGCAGCGGGAAACAGGATCGCGTAAGGAACGATCAGGTGCCAGCGCCGTTCTCCCCACAGGACAGGCAGGCCGAAACAGAGCAGCACCATCGCCGGCACGATCCCGAGCGCGTCGAAGGCGATGACGAAGGCGATCATCACCGCCGCCGAAATCGCGATCGTCCACGGCATGGGCTTCAGGGCCTTCTCGGGCAGGCGCCAGGACAGGATCATCTGACCGGCGCTCAGAACCGCGATCACCGAAATAACCAGCCTCGGAAAGCTGGCCGGCTGCACGTTCTGCGCCAGGGCCGCCGGCGCCTGCTTGAAGCTGAAGGTGATCGCGTAGGCAACGGCGCAAGAGACCAGAACGCAGGCCCCGACGACGACGTCGCGCGGAAGACGGCGGGCGGCGGAGCCGTCCCCCACCCGCGACCTGTCGCCTATATCCCCGGACATGGTCCCGTCAAGCCCGCCCCGCTCAGAGCAGGCCCAGCTCCTTCAGCGAGGTCTGGCTTTCGTCGTACATGCGGCGAATGATCTTGTTCCACTCGTCCATGCCGACCACGCTGTTCTTCGGCATGCCGCCGCCCTGGAGATAGTCCTGATAGACCGAGTAGCTCATGGCCTTGAGCAGCCCCTTCTCGAGCACCTTCATGCGGTCGTCGGGCACGCCCTTCAGCACCGCGAACCCGCGCACCGTCGAGGCGATGGAGTCGATCCCCTTCTCCTTGGCCGTCGGCGTATCAGGCAGCGACTCGATGCGTTCCCCGGCCAGCACGGCGACCGGCCGGATCTCGCCCGTGCCGAACTGGGCCTCGCCCTCCTTATAGTTGAGCAGCGCCGCCTCGACGTTGCCGCCGACCAGGTTGGTCACGATTGCACCGCCGCCCTTGAATGGCACGGGGGTGAAAGGAATGCCGCCGGCCGCCTTGGCGAAGCCGTGGATGGCGACATGGTCGGCACCTCCGACGAAGGTCGTTCCCCACTTGAGCCCGCCCTTGCCTTTGTCTTTCGAGGCGGCGATCAGGTCCTCGAGCGTCTTGATCGGGCTGTTGCCGGGCACGCAGACGATCTGCGGGTCGTCGGTGGCCCGCGCGAGGCCGACGAGGTCGTCGATCTTCAGGGGCACCTTGCCCTGCGCGATCTGGAACAGGTGCGACTGGGTGATGGTCATGATGGTATAGCCGTCGCGCGGCTGCGAGTTGACGTACATCAGGGCCTTCGAACCGCTGCCGCCGCGCTTGCTCACGACCGCCATGTCCTGCTTGAAGACGCGCCGCCCGCGCAGCATCATCATCCGGGTCGTGATGTCGGTGCCGCCGCCGGCCCCCGCGTGGGTGACGACGTTGATCGTCTTATCGGGAAACTCCTCGGCCGCCGCCCCGGGCGCCAGCCCGGCCAAGGCCGCGGCGCCGACGGCCACGGCCAGCGTGGCGCTCAGCACGGAACGCCTGGCGGTTTGTCGCGTGAAAAACTGTGTCATGCTCTCCTCCCTGTTTTGTCGTCCACCCTGCGCCTCCTGCGCAAGTTCGGGTGGCCGGATTACGTATCTTCGGCTCGCGCGCCGGACCCTGCGAATCGCTGGTTCAGCCGGCCGCGGCGCGTCTCTTTCGTGTCCCGGCGGGCGCGTCCTGCGCGGCCTCGTCCAGGGTGCCGGTAAAGCGTGCCTTGCCGTTCAGGACGTGGGCGCGCCCGGCCGCCTGCGCCGCCTCGGCGTCGCCGGCCACCACCGCCTCGAGGATGGCCTCGTGTTCCAGCAGGGACGCCTCGATGTTGGGGACCCTGGACAGCCCGCGCCGGCGGAACAGGTGCATCTCCTTGACCACGCCCTCGTAAACGCTCTTGGCCCGCCGGTTGCCGCAGAAATCGAGGATCTGGGCGTGAAACGCGACATTCAGGCGGTAATAGGCATCCTTATCCCCTTGGAGGCAGGCGTCCCGCATCCCTTTCAGGTTTTCCTGCAAGGACCGGCACTGCGCCCGGCTTCGCCGGCGCGCCAGGGTCGCGCAGGCGAGTCCGAACACCGCGCTGCGCAGATCGTAGAGGTCGAGCGCCTCCTCGAACCCGATCTTGCGGACGACGACCCCCTTGTTGGCGATGATGTCGACGAGGCCCGCCTCCTTGAGGCCGCGCATCGCCTCGCGCACGGGGCCCCGGCTGACTCCGAGCCGTTCGGCCGTCGCGCTTTCGCTCAACCGCGCGCCGGCCTTGAGCTCGCCGGTGAGGATCTGGCGTTCGATCTCCCTCTGCACCGCCATGGCCAGCGTCTGGATGTTGCTGGCATGGAACGGCTTGTCCGCTTGCAACGCCATCGTGCCTCGCGCGTCTTGACCCCTGGAGCGTCCGACGGTAGGCAGCGGAGAGAAAACTGTCAACAGTTGGCAGTCAACAATTTGCTCACTACACTGTTTGCCGACGCAAACGGCGCGCCTGCTCGATGCGAAACGGGCCCGACCGACCGTAACGAAGTGAGGAGACCATGACCCATCAACCCGCCAGCCAGGCGCTGTCCAGGTTCACGGTGCTCGATCTGACCCGCGTGCGGGCGGGACCGACGGCGGTCCGCCAGCTGGCGGACTGGGGCGCCGACGTCATCAAGATCGAGATGCCGGCCACCGACCAGGGCGGCCAGCCGGGCGGCCCGCGCGACGGCCCCGACTTTCAGAACCTGCACCGCAACAAGCGGAGCATCACGCTGAACCTGAAGTCGCCGCAGGGCCTCGAAGTCTTCAAGCGGCTGGTCGCAAGAGCCGATGTCGTGGTCGAGAACTACCGCCCCGACGTCAAGGACCGGCTCGGCATCGACTACGAGTCGCTGAAGGCGATCAACCCCCGGCTGGTCTACGCCAGCATCTCCGGCTTCGGCCAGGACGGCCCCTACAGCAAGCGCCCGGGCTTCGATCAGATCGCCCAGGGCATCGGCGGGCTAATGTCGATCACCGGCCTGCCCGGCCAGGGACCGGTCCGCGTCGGCATCCCGATCGCCGACCTCACCGCCGGCCTGTTCTGTGCCCAGGGCATCCTGGCCGCCCTGCTGGAGCGTGAGGTCTCCGGCGAGGGCCAGTGGCTGCAGACCTCGCTGCTGCAGGCGCAGGTCTTCATGCTCGATTTCCAGGCCGCGCGCTGGCTGGTCGATCACGAGGTGCCGCAGCAGGCCGGCAACAACCACCCGACCAGCATCCCGACCGGCGTGTTCGAAACCGCCGACGGGCATATGAACATCGCTGTCGCCGGACAGCCGATCTGGCTGCGCTTCTGCACGGCGATCGGCGACGAGGCCCTGGCCGAGGACCCGGCCTACGCGACGCCGAAGGACCGCTCGAAGAACCGCGACGCGCTCAACGCCGCGATCGCCGCGCACACCAGAGAAAAGACCACGGCCGAGTGGGTCGAGCTGTTCAACGCGGCGGGCGTGCCGGCCGGCGACATCAACACGATCGACAAGGTCTTCGCCGACCCGCAGGTGCGCCATCTGGGCATGGCCCAGCGCGTCGACTCGAGCGAGCGCGGGCCGATCGATCTGGTCGGCCAGCCGATCAGGATGAGCCGCACGCCCAGCACCCTCGCCGCTCCGCCGCCGACCATGGGCCAGCACACCGGTGAGATCCTCGCCGACCTCGGCTACGGCGAGGCCGAGGTCGAGAGCCTGCGCGCGGCCGGCGCAATTTGACACCGCGCCGGGACCGGCGCTCGAGGGAAGGACGCAGAATGACGAGCAGCGACAAGATCCTGAGCCGCGTGGACGGCGCGACCGGCCACGTGGTCTTCAACAATCCGGACCGGCGCAACGCCGTCTCGCTGGAGATGTGGCAGGCCGTGGAAGAGACGATCGACGCCTATGCCGCGGACCCGGCCGTGCGGGTCGTCGTCTTCTCCGGCGCCGGCGGCAAGGCCTTCGTCTCCGGCGCCGACATCTCCAAGTTCGAGAGCGAGCGCGCGACCCGGGAGGCGGTCAAGCACTACAGCGCCACCACGGCCCGGGTCTACGAGAAGATCCAGAGTTTGCCCAAGCCGACTATCGCCAAGATCGACGGCTACTGCGTCGGCGGCGGCGTCGCGCTCGCCGTGTGCTGCGACCTGCGCATCTGCGGCGAAGGCTCGAGGTTCTCCGTCCCGGCGGCCAAGCTCGGCCTCGGCTACGGCTTCGCCGGGGTCAACCGTCTGGTCGCCCTGGTGGGTCCCTCCTTCGCCAAGGAGATCTTCTTCACCGCCCGGCTGTTCACGGCCGAGGAGGCGAAGGTCATGGGCCTGGTGAACCGGGTGGTGCCCGACGGCGAGGTCGCAGCCGTGGCCGAGGAGACCGCGGCCGGCATCACCGCCAACGCCCCGCTCACCGTCGATTCGATCAAGTTCATCGTCGGCGAGACCCTGAAGGACCCGGACGCGCGCGACCTGGACCGCTGCGCGGCGCTGGTCGAGGCCTGCTTCGACAGCCAGGACTACATCGAGGGCCGGCGCGCCTTCATGGAAAAACGCAAGCCCGCGTTCACCGGCGCCTGAGGGGGGAACGGGCCATGCTCTATGCGCTAGGCGACCTCGCGCCGCGGACCGAAGGCGAGGCCTACTGGACCGCCCCCACGGCCGCCGTCATCGGCGACGTGGTCTTGGGCAAGAACGTCAGCGTCTGGTGGGGCGCGGTGCTGCGCGGCGACAACGACCGCATCACGATCGGCGAGAACAGCAACATCCAGGACGGCTCGACCCTGCACGTCGATCCGGGCTTTCCGCTTACCGTCGGCCGCGACGTAACGATCGGCCACATGGTCATGCTGCACGGCTGCACGATCGGCGACGGCAGCCTGGTCGGCATCGGCGCGATCATCCTGAACGGCGTCACGGTCGGCAAAGGCTGCCTGATCGGCGCCAACACCTTCCTGCCCGAGGGCAAGGAGATCCCCGACAATTCCGTGGTGCTTGGCGCGCCGGGCAAGGTAGTGCGCGAGGTGAGCGACAAGGACCGCGCGATGATGGCCCGCCCCGTCCCCGGCTACGTCCAGCGCTGGCCCCAGTACCGCGACAAACTGCGCCCGATCGGGTGAACAGGGGCGCCGCAGGGTGTGGGCCTAGCCAGACATCCCAGACGGCCGGGGTCGCGAGGAACAGGCGCGGCCCGGATCAGAACATCATGAAACCGACGAAGAACTTGAGGACCAGGGCGTTCAGGAAGTGGATGTAGAGAGAGGCCAAGCATAATTGCAGGCTTCTCAATTACGGTAAGTTTGCTACCCTTCTGCGTGAAATGCTGAAATGAGGGTACCGGCATGAGTTTGAGACAAGCCTTGAAATCGCCTCTGATCTTGTTGCTGCCTCTTCTCGTGGTGCAATTGGCCGCTTGCGAACAAGAGCCGGCGAAATCCGACTTCGTGAGGCCCGTCCGCGCGACGAAGGTGCAGGACGTCGAGGGCTTCATGGAACGGAATTTTCCGGGCAAGGCAGCCGCAACGCAGGTGATCAATCTCGCTTATCAGGTGCCGGGCAAGCTGATCAAGCGGCCTGTCGACGTGGGTGCGGAGGTGGAGAAGGGTGACCTGATTGCGGCTCTCGACCCATCGACATATCAGGCGGAGGTCGATCGACAGAAGGCCGAGCTCGTCGCGGCCGAGGCACGCCGCGAGAACGCCGACCTGCAGCTGGGCCGTCAGGAAGAGCTGCTTACCAAGGGTTGGGTCGCCGAGGCGCGGGTGGACGTGGTCAGAGCGCTGTCGCGCCAGGCCAATGCCGATGTCGTCGCGGTGGCCGCCGCCCTGAAGCGGGCGGAATTGGACCTTTCCTATACCACGATCGTTGCCCCCTTCTCGGGGGTCGTCGCGGAAACCTTCGTCGAGAATCATCAGGAGGTCATCGCCAAGCAGCCGATCGTCCGCCTGGTAGACACCTCGCAGATCGAGTTCTGGGTCAGCATCCCGGAAAGCTTGATCTCGCTGGCGCCCTACGCGCGCGACATCACTGTCGAGTTCGACGCATTCAAGGGGACGCTGTTGCCCGCCAGGATAAAGGAGATCAAGAAGGAAGCGTCGGAGATTACCCGGTCTTACGCGGTAAATCTCATCATGGAGCAGCCCGAGTCATTTGTCGTGTTGCCGGGAATGGTCGGCACAGCCACTCACGGCCGTCTCGATCTTCCGGAAGATCAGAAGGTCAAGGGATACGAGATCCCGCTGAGCGCCATCTACAACGACAAGGACGATCAGGAGTTTGTTTGGGTGATCGACCAGTCGTCTTCGACGGTGTCGAAGCGCGCCATCACGACGTTCGAAATCACGACAGGCGGCATTAGGGTCGGCGGCGTAACACCCGGAGAGTTCATTGTTACCGCCGGCGTCGAGTATCTGCGCGAAGGTCAAGAAGTGCGGCTGATGAACTGATCGCCGGCGTCAATCACAGGGTAAGCAATATGGACCTGCCTTCGCTGGCCATCGAAAAGCGGGCCGTCACCTACTTCACCGTTCTGATCTTGTTCGTAGGCGGGATCGGCAGCTTCATGTCGTTGGGGTGGCTCGAGGATCCCGAGTTCACGGTCAAGACCGCCGCCATCGTCACCCCCTATCCGGGTACCAGTGCAGAGGAAGTCGAGCTCGAGGTCACCGACCGTATCGAGCAGGCGATACAGGAGCTGCCGCAGCTCAAGGAGCTGTATTCGATTTCCCGTGCGGGCCTGTCGATCGTCCGCGTCGACATAAAACCGGAATATTCGTCGAAAAGACTGCCGCAGGTCTGGGACGAGATGCGGAGCAAGATCGAGGACGTGAAGCCCCTGCTTCCACCAGGCGCGGGCGAGCCGGATATCGGGGATGACTTCGGGTTCGTATATGGCTTTCTGTTGGCTCTAACGAGCAGCGGTTTCTCCGATGCCGAACTCGAGCGCTACGCCAAACACCTGAAGAAGGAACTCAGCGTCGTGCCCGGCGTTGCCCGCGTGTCCCTTTGGGGCGCACGCCAGCGGGCCGTCTACGTGGATATCTCACAGCAGCAACTGACCGCGCTCGGGCTGACACCCGCGGATTTGCAGCTGACCTTGACCCAGCAGAATATGGTGGTCGATGCCGGCAGCATCGACTCCTTGGGCCAGCGGTTCCGGATCGCGCCCACGGGCACCTTCTCCTCTCCGGAAGAGATCGGCGAGCTTACGTTCGCTGCCAACATCGCATCCGAAGTGACCCGGGTGATCGGATCTGCCGCACAAACAGATGGGTCCGGCCCGCCAGGGCCTTCGCCTTTTCAGTCCTTGGTGACGCTCGAGGACGTCGCAACCGTCGAGTCCGGCTATCTTGAACCGCCATCGACGCTGATGCGGCACAACGGTAAGCCCGCCATCGCGATCGCGCTTTCGAACGTCGGTGGTGTCAACATCGTCGACGTCGGAAAACGGATCGACAAGCGACTCGCGGAATTGATGCGGGATATTCCGGTTGGGGTCGAGGTCGACAGGATCTCCTGGCAATCGGACATCGTCGACGCCTCGATCAAGGACTTCATGATCAGCCTGGCGGAGGCCGTCGCCATCGTCCTCGTGGTCCTCGCGATTCCCATGGGTTGGCGCATGGGAGTGATCATCGGATCGGGGCTGATTTTCACGATCCTCGGCACCTTCATTCTGATGGCCGTATTCGGGATCGACCTCCATCGCATGTCGCTCGGCGCGCTTATCATCGCGCTCGGCATGATGGTGGACAACTCCATCGTGGTCGCGGACGGCTTTGTCGTTCGCCTGAAAAATGGGATGGAGCGCAAACAGGCGGCGATCGAATCGGCGAAGCTGCCCGCTTTCCCCCTGTTCGGGGCAACGATCGTCGCCATCTTGGCGTTCTACCCGATCTTCGCCTCGGTGAACGACGCCGGCGAATACTGCGCCGATCTTTTCGTCGTCGTCGGCATATCGCTGGTCTACAGCTGGGTCGTGTCGATGACCTATACGCCCGTCCAGTGCATGGATCTGATACCCGACCCCAAGGAGGGCGAGGGCGAAGAAACCTATAGCGGGCGATTCTATAACGGGTTCCGGCGTTTTCTCGGATTTTCGATCGCGGGCAAGTATCCGTTCGTCGGAACCCTCATCGGCGTACTCGTCGCCGCCTTGATCGGCTTCACCACCCTGCCGCAACAATTCTTCCCGGACTCGGCCCGTCCCCAGTTTCTTGTCGATTACTGGGCTCCCGAAGGCACGAGTATCCAGCGGGTGTCGGAGGACCTGAAAGCCATTGAAGCGCGACTGCGTGAGGATGACCGTGTCGTGAGCGTGAGCACCTTCATCGGCCAAGGTCCGCCGCGATTTTATCTGCCAGTCGAATCCGAGTTCCCTTATGCGACCTACGCCAACATCATCGTCAACACGCGCAGCGGCGATGACGTCACACCGGTGGTGTCGAAAGTAGAGCCCTGGATGAACACGAACGTGCCCCAGGCCTTGACCCGGGTTCGCCTCTATGGGCTTGGGCCAAGTGATACCTGGAAGTTCGAAGCCCGCTTCACGGGCCCCCAAGAAGCGAACACGGACGTGCTGCGCGAGCTCGGTGAGCAGGGCAAGGCCATTCTGCTCGAGACCCCGCTGGCGAAGGAGGTGCGCACCGATATGCGCAACCGCGTTCGCCGGCTCGAGCCGTCTTACGACGAAGCGCGGGGACGTTGGGCGAACGTGACCCGTACCGATCTCGCGAACGCAACCAAGCGCGCCTATGACGGGCAGCTCGTCGGTCTTTACCGCGAAGGTGACACGCTGATACCGATCAAGGTTCGTTTGACGGAAGACGAGCGGAACAATCTCAGTACCCTGGACGTACTGCAGGTCACGTCTTCCCTTTCAATAAAGAGCGTCCCGCTCTCCGGCGTCGTCGAGGACGTGGCGTTCAAGTGGGAAGATCCCATCATCATCCGCTATCAGCGGCGGCGCGCGAACACGGTACAGGCGTCACCCGACGGCGTGACATTCCCGAGTCTATATGCGGCCGTCGCGGATAAGTTCGAAAGCATCGAGCTGCCGCCTGGGTATGAGTTGTTCTGGGACGGCGAACGAAAGAGCACCCTGGAGGCACAGCTGTCTCTCATTCCAGGCGTGGTTCCGGCCGTAGTTATAATACTCTTCATTATCGTCTATCTCTTCAATGCGTTCCGGCCACCGCTGATCATCATCCTCATAATCCCATTTATCTTCATAGGCATCGCGCCCGCGCTGGTGGCAACGCAAATACCGTTCGGCTTCGTGGCGCTGCTCGGGGCGATGAGCCTCGCGGGGATGATGATAAAGAATGCCATTGTCTTGCTCGACGAGATCAATGCGCAGCTGGCGGCGGGCAAGGACCGATATTCCGCCGTCGTGGAGGCTGCCGTATCGAGGATGCGGCCCGTCGCTCTGGCCGCAGCGACGACCGTGCTTGGGGTAATCCCATTGCTGCAGGACGTTTTTTGGATCGGTATGGCGATCACCATCATGGCCGGGCTAACGGTCGGAACCGTGCTCACCCTCGTGCTGTTGCCGGTACTCTATGCGATCTTTTTTGGCGTTAGGCGCTCGGCGCGTGTAGCCCAGGTGTAGTGAAGCCGGTAGGTCAAGGGCCGGTTCGTGCAGAGACATTACGTCCGCTTCCAAGTGATAACCCGATCTCGGCGGGTTTTTGATATTGCTGGTAAAAAGATACCTCCCGGCCCAGACACCTGATTCAGACGCACCGGCGCGTTTTGCTGGACATGGCAATAGATAGTGCTCCAACCTGAAACCATGCCGTTCTCGTTCCAAACTATGCGTCGATCGCGATCAATCGAGCTTCTGGCATCTTTGGTGCTGCTGATCGTTGTGGCTGCGTTTATTGAAATTCACACCGCTTATGGAGTGATCGTCTCCCTGCTGTTCGCGGTCGTTCTTATTACAGCGGTCCGGGTTGTTACCGCTGAAAATCGGCACCGCACTATTGCTTACGTTCTTGCTGCTGTTTGGTTGGCAATCACCTTGATGAGAGCCGCAACTCAGCAGGAAATTTGGCGAATTCTGGCGGACCTTCTGTTCATTGCGTTCAGCTTCTACTGCGTCAGCGTGATCCTTCGCCGTATCGTGACCGCCGAGGAGGTCGAGTCCGAGGTGATCTTCGGCTCCGTGTCCGCCTACCTGCTGATCGCGATCACCTGGGCTGTGAGTTATGATTTGATTTACGTGCTGAACCCCGGGTCATTCAGTGGGGCCGAGGGCGGTGCGGACTTGACTCTCAACCACTTCATCTATTTCAGCCTGACGACGATCACAACGCTTGGTTATGGAGACATCACGCCTGCGAGCATGCCGGCCGGAATATGGGCCACTTTGGAGGCCGCCACCGGTGTTTTCTATATGGCCATTCTGGTGGCGCGTTTGGTGAGCATGTATCGCGGGTGAAGCTTTTTCAGAGGTGGTCCCCGAATCTCGGACTCTTCGACCCCGGACTCGAAGACGGACATATGAGCCCGGCCATGACACAATGGCGTTGGAACCGTCAGCGTCACTCCACTGGCAAGTGGCCGAGAGCCCGGCGGCGGATCGGGTGACGGACGACGCCGTGTCGGTCGAGTAGGTTCGGGCTCGGAGGGAAATCGCATGCGGTCCATACCGGTCGGCGCCAAGGGCAGCTTCGCGCTGCGTGTCGAAACGAAGCATCTGGCGAACCGGTTCAAGGACGCCATGCTGCCGCCGGTGCTGGCGACGCCGGTCATGATCATGATCATGGAGAACGCCGCGCTCGATGCCATGCGGCCCTATCTCGATCCGGGCGAGAGCGCGGTGGGGATCCAGGTGGAGGTGCGCCACACGGCCGCGACGCCCGCCGGCCAGCGGGTCGTCGGAGAGGCCGAGGTGACGAGGGCCGAGGGCCGGCACGTGACCTTCACGATCAGGGCAAGGGACGAGGCCGGCGAGATCGGCAGCGGGAGCCACGAGAGAATGGTCATCGATCTCGCGACGTTCACCGCACGTCTGGAGGCGGAGCCGGGAACACGCGATCCCGGCGGCGCCTGAGGCCAAGCCGGACCGGATCCGCCCGGGCCGCAAGAATATTGACCTGGATCAATGCGGCAATTTGCCTCCCTTGCTGAGATCACGGTCGAGGTCGCGGCGAGTGGATCCGCCGGCCTCGCGTTGTCCGGGCCAAGTCCACTTGACGCTGTTCTGGGAGAGATGTCGATGAAACCCGTGTTTGAGAAGAGTTTGCCCCGCCGCAGTGCGCTCGGGCTAATCGGGGCCGGCGCGCTCGCCCTGCTGTCGCCGGCGGCCCGCGCGGCCGCGGCGCCAAGCCGCGAGATCACGATCTACAAGAGCCCCTACTGCGGGTGTTGCGGCTCCTGGACCAAGATCCTTCGCAAGCACGGCTTCGAGGCCAAGGTGTTCAAGATGAACGACCTCAGCCGGGTCAAGCAACAGGCCAAGCTGCCGGGGAACCTCGAGTCCTGCCATACCGCCGTGATCGACGGCTACTTCGTCGAGGGGCACGTGCCGGTCGAGGCGATCGAGAAGATGCTGACCGAGCGGCCCAGGATCGCCGGCATCGCCGTCGGCGGCATGCCGAGCGGCTCGCCGGGCATGCCCGGTCCCGACCCCGAGCCCTACGACGTGGTCGCCTACACGGCCGACGGCCGGCAGGACGTGTACATGAGCTACCGCTGACCGCACCCGGCGGCGCGCCGGGCAAGGTAGGGCGCGCGGCGGCCAGAAAAGGACCGCGCGCTCGGGGCCCGGCCCGCCGCCGGCCACCTCTGGCGGGCCTTCCGCTTGAAGCCGGCGAAGCTTTAGAACGGCCGGGACGTGGATTATGATTCCGGGCGGGCGCCACGATCGGGTAGCCTGGAGCCTTCTGCCTGATCACGGGAGTCCCCCACGTGTCGTTGAAAACCGGACTTCGAGCCGAGGTCGCCTGGGACGCCAAGGCGATGCTCGGCGAATCGCCCCTGTGGGACGAGCGGGCGCAGTGCCTCTACTGGGTCGATATCGAAGGCGCGACGCTCTACCGGCAGGAACCCGGACAAGAAGACGAGACCACGGCGCTGCCGCTCGAAACCCCGGTCGGCTCCATCGCCCCGCGGGAAGGCGGCGGCCTCGTGGCGGCGAGCTACGAAGGTTTCGCCTTGCTCGACCCGACCGACGGCCGGCTCGACACGCTCGTGGACCCGGAATCGCACCTTCCCGACAACCGCTTCAACGACGGCAAGTGCGATCCGGCGGGCCGCTTCGTCGCCGGCAGCCGGCACTATCTGGAGGTCGAGCCGACCGGCGCGGTCCATGTCCTCGAGGCCGACGGCACGACCCGGCGGCTGTTCGGCGACTATGCCGTCTGCAACGGCCCGGCCTTCAGCCCCGACGGCCGCACGCTCTATTTTTCCAACAGCGTCGAGCGGACCGTGCTCGCCTTCGACTACGACCCGGCGCACGGCGCGGTCGGGCGCCCGCGGGTCTTCGCCCGCTTCGACGCCGACCAGGGCCTGCCCGACGGCCTGACCGTGGACGCCGAGGGCTTTCTCTGGTGCGCCCACTGGATGGGCTGGCGCGTCACCCGCCTGCGCCCGGACGGCAGGGAGGACGGCGTCATCGAGCTACCGGTGCCCCACGTGACCAGCTGCACCTTCGGCGGCGCGGCGCTCGACGTGCTCTACATCACGACGGCCCGCATGCAGCTCGGCCCGGAGGACCTGGCCCGCGCGCCCCTGGCCGGCGCCCTGTTCAAGGTCGCCCCCGGCGTCACTGGCCTGCCGGCCGCCCGCTTCGCCGGCTGACGCCGCGGATGCGCGGAGCCGAGGTTCGGCGGATCCAACCGGCCGAGCCGCCTTGTGCGAAAGCCCACACGCGCCGCTCACGCGCTTTGGCAGACTATCGGCCGATGGGCCCGGAGCTCTTCTTCAAAGGGAGCGCCCGAAGACGGCCCGTGGACCGTGACGGCGGCAGGCGACAAGGGGAGGATTCGAAAATGGCGCAGAGACCAAAGGTGCGCGAAGGCCAGCAATATGCGGAGTTCAACAAGCTCAGCCGGACTCCGCGGCTGTGGCAAGTCGAACGGATCTTCGACGACCCCGCATCCAATGCGCATGCGCGCCTGATCAACGTGAGGTACCGGCACGACACCAAGACGATCTCCTGTGCGACCTTGGCCGACCGAAGGTGCTACACGCCGGTCGCCGCCGAGGCCGTCGAGCGCGCCGGTTGAACGGCATGTCTAGGAGGTCGCTAAAGAAGTCCGCCGCGGCCCGTTGCCCTCGTCCTTCGACAAGCTCAGGATGAGGTCAACTCCTTGAAAACACTCATCCTCACACTGAGCTTTCTCATCCCGAGCCCCCTCATCCCGAGCTTGTCGAGGGACGAGGGACGCAGTGCGAGGGTGAGCGTTCGCACCATTTCAGCAACCTGCTGGGCCAAGTCGGCCCGGGCAGGCGCTCGGCCCCTGGCCCCTCAGCGCATGACGAAGGGGTTGGGCACCTCGCTGGCGGTGGAGATCCAGACGCTCTTGGTCTGCATGAACTCGCGGATCGCCTCCTGGCCGTTCTCGCGGCCGATGCCGCTCTGCTTGTAGCCGCCGAAGGGCGACATGTAGCTGACCGCCCTATAGGTGTTGATCCAGACCGTGCCGGCTTGAATTCGGTCGGCGAGGGTGAGCGCACGGCGGATGTCCTGGGTCCAGACCCCGGCGGCCAGCCCGAAGACCACGTCGTTGCCGATTTCGATCGCCTCCTCCTCGTCCTTGAAGGGGATCACCGCGAGCACCGGCCCGAACACCTCCTCCTGGGCGATGCGCATCGAGTTCTCGACGCCGGTGAAGACCGTCGGCTCGACGAACCAGCCCTCGCCGCACTCCGGGCGCGTCGCCTTGCCGCCGCCCAGCACCGTTTCCACGCCCTCGCCCTTGGCGATGTCGAGGTAGCTCAGCACCTTCTCGTACTGCGGCAGGTTGGTGACCGGGCCGACCTGAGTCTCCGCCGCCTTGGGATTGCCCATCTTGGCGGTGCTGGCGAAGCTCACCAGCTTGTCGACGAACTCGTCGTGGAGGCTCTCCTGCACCAGCAGACGCGAGCCGGCGATGCAGGTCTGGCCGGTCGCGGCGAAGATGCCGGAGACAGCGCCCTTGACCGCGTCCTCGATCCGGCAGTCGTCGAACACGATGTTGGGCGACTTGCCGCCGAGCTCCAGGCTGACCCGCTTGATGTCCCGGGCCGCCGTCTCGTAGACCCGCGCGCCGGTCGCCGACGAGCCGGTAAACGCGACCTTGCGCACCTTGGGGTGCTCGACCAGCGGCTGGCCCACCTCGGGGCCGAAGCCGGTGATCACGTTGACCACGCCCTTGGGGAATCCCGCCTGCTCGACCAGCTCCATCAGCGCGAGCGTCGAGGCGGAGGTGAACTCCGAGGGCTTGATCACGACGGTGTTGCCTGCCGCCAGCGCCGGCGCCAGCTTGAACGACAACAGCAGCAGCGGCGAGTTCCAGGGCGTGATCAGCGCGACGACGCCGAGCGGCTCGTGCTTGGTGTAGTTGAAGGCCGGCTTGTCGATCGGGATGACGCTGCCCTCGACCTTGTCCGCGAGGCCGCCGAAGTAGTAGTACCACTGCGGCACGTAGCGCAGCTGCGCGGCCATCTCGCTGATCAGCTTGCCGTTGTCGCTGACCTCGAGGTCGGCCAGGCGCTCGGCGTTCTCGGCGATCAGGTCACCCAGCCGGCGCAGCAGCGCGCCGCGCGCCGAGGCATGGAGCCCGGGCCACTCGCCCGCCGTGAAGGCCTCGTGCGCGGCCTCGACGGCGCGCGCCGCGTCCTCGGCGCCGCCGCGCGGGATCAGCGCCCAGGGCTTGGCGGTATAGGGGTCGAAGCTCTCGAAGGTCTCGCCCGAGGCCGCGTCCGACCACTCGCCGCCGACGTACATGCGATAGCGCCGCAGGCCCTCCTGCGCGGAAGCCGCCACTGCCATGCCCCTGCCCTCCTCCTCGTCCCGTCCGAAATTCCCGCCGACAGGCAACGTTAGCACAAAGCCCGCCGGACGACGAGACGGCTGCGATAATTGCCGAAGCCTTGGCGGGTGGTCCTTCGACGTCCCATTCCAGAACATCATGGTCGCTGCCATGGCTTTATATCTGTGCATCCAGCTCGAGGTCTCGAAGGATCGCCAGGTAGCTTTCTCTCCGGCTTTGCTGGCGATGCGTGACCAGCGGCATTTCCAGCCTGACCACGGAGCCGGGGTAGGTCATCTTCACCGAAGTAAGACGTCTGGGAACCTTCATGAGCAGATAGGGCTCATCCCATTCGGCTGTCATCAGAACAGAGAGGATCAGGTCGAGATCATCGATCTTTCCTTTCCAAACTTTCTCGTCGGCAAGTGGCGTCAACAGGGCCCAGGAAAGCCCGGCGACCAGGACGAAACAGACGATTAGTATGATCAAGTATGCCATCAGGCATCACGTCTCTGAGAGGGTTTTGAGTTGCACCTCACTCCCCATTATATGGGCCCCTTCGATCTCCGCCCATGTCCGCTGGGGGCTACGAGCCGTCTTGGAAGGCCAGTGGTAGACTGGGCCGGGGCTTGCGGAACAACAGGCATTCGCCGCCAAGACGTCGCCGTTTTCTTCATGAGCACACAGCCTAGCGCGGCAGGGTCAGGGCGAGGGTCCGGGGCGTGCCGTCGCGCAGCAGCGCGACCTCCAGGGTCTCGCCGGGGCGGTGGAGGTTGAGGGCGGCCAGGGCCGCGCTCACCTTGCGCACCGGGCGCCCGGCCAGGGCCGTGATCACGTCGCCGACCGCGATGCCGGCGCGCTCGGCCGCGCCGCCGGGCAGCAGGCCCGCCACCCGCACGCCGGCCTTGGTCCGGCGCGCGGTCTCACTCAGCTCCTCGAGGGCCATGCCGGGCGCCGCGCGCGCCACGCGCCCCAGGTCGATCAGGTCGTCGGCGACCCGGCGCACCATGGCCAGCGAGACCGCGAAGTTGACGCCGATGTTGGCGTCGGCCTCCTTGGTGAAGATGGCCGAGAGCAGGCCGACCAGCCGGCCCTGCCCGTCCACCAGCGCGCCGCCCGAGGCGCCGGGATTGACCGCCGCGTCGGTCTGGATGAAGTCCTCGACCGGGTTGAAACCGATGCCGCTGCGCCTGAGGCCCGAGACCACGCCGCAGGTGACCGAGAGGTCGAGTCCGAACTGGTTGCCGACGGCGCAAACCGGCGCGCCCAGGGCCGGCTCGGGCCCGAAACGCGGCACCGGCAGGTCGTCGGCGATCTTCAGCACCGCGAGGTCGGTCGCCTGGTCGCGGCCGAGCAGCTCCGCCGGTCTCAAGCGCCCGTCGGCGAGCCGCACCGTGATCGCCTCGGCCTTTGCGACGATGTGCAGCGCGGTGACCAGATAGCCGCCGGCGCGGATCGCCACCGCCGTGCCCTCCGGCTCCTTGCCCGGTGGGGCGCCCGGCTGGCCACCCTGGCCATGGCCGGGCCAGAGCGGCAGCACGCTGACCACCGAGTCGAGCACCCCGGCCTCGAAAGCCTGCGCCGGCGTACCGGCTAACAGCAGCACTAGCAGAACCACGAACGGACCGGCCCCGAGCTGCCCTCGGTTCATGGTATCAGCTCTCGTCCTCGTCCGGCGCCTCGCCCTCGGGCGGCGTCTCCGCGGTCGGGATCCGGTAGGTGCCCTTCAGCCAGCGCCCCAGGTCGACCTCGGCGCAGCGTGTCGAGCAGAAGGGCTGGCGCGCCGCCACCGCGGGCGCGCCGCAGACCGGGCAAAGGGCAGCCGTCTTGCGCTTGCGCGGCAGGGGCACGATGCGGTCGTCGTCGCTCATGGCGGGCAGTCTAGCAGGCTGCTGAAAAAGTGCGAACGCTCACCCTCGCACCTCGACAGGCTCGGGATGAGGGGGCCCGGGATGAGGAGGCTCAGTGTGAGGGTAAGGCGTTTTCAAGGAGGCGGCCGGCGCGTTGATCTTTAGGCGACAACGATAAAAAAGGTGTCAGGAACCTTTTTTATAGCCAATTCCTTGGCATCTAATACATTGACAATTATATATATTCTATCGAAAAAAGGTTCCTGATACCTTTTTTGATCAGATCGCGCCGCTCTTGCGCAGGAGGGCGGCCACCGCCTCGGCCAGCTTGCGGTAGCCGGCGGCGTTGGGGTGGATCGTGTCGCTCTTCAGGGACGGGCTGCCCAGGATCTCGGCCAGGATCTCGCCCGCGTAGGGGACGTCGAGCGCCTCGGCGATCCGTTCGTAGAACCCGGCCCCGTCCGACAGGAACAGGCCCGGCTTCGGGACCCCGATCAGGACCACCTCGACGCCTTGGCCCCTGGCCAGCTCGACCATGGCGCGGATGTTCGCCGCGGTCTTCCGGTCGTCCTTGAGGCGCAGAATGTCGTTGCCGCCGTGGCACAGGATGAGCAGGTCAGGCCGGTATTGCTCGAGCGCGCCGGCCAGGCGCTGCAGGCCCCTGGCCGAGACCTCGCCCGGCACGCCCGCGCGGACCACCTTGCGGCGGATCAGGCCTTCGAGGACGGCGGGATAGCTGGTGTCCGCCGTGGCGCCCGTGCCGAAGGTCAGGCTGTCGCCGAACGCCAGGACCAACGCGTCCTCGGGCAGCGGCGGCAGCTTAGGTGCCGACGGGCCGCAGGCGCCGGGAAGCAGGAGCAGCAGGAGGAGCGCGCAGACCCTGGCCACTCAAGTCTCCAGGACGATCTCGGCGGGCTCGCCCGGGGCCGCGACCTCGTTGACGAGCGCGAGCGGGCGGCCGAGCCGCGCTTCCAGCGCCTGGCGCGCCGCGGCCGCGGGGCCGGTCTCGAGCGCGGCGATCACCGCCGGGGCGGCGCCGAGAGTCACTGCGGCCTCGGGCCGGGCCGCCGCCTCCCGCCGGACCGCGCGCAGCGCCTCGAAGGCCAGGGTCGCCGGGTCCTTGACCCGGCCGCCGCCGCCGATGCCGCAGGGCCCGGTCAAGAGCTCGTGCAGCGCCGGACGGCCGCGCCGCCGGGTCAGCTCGACCAGGCCCGAGGCCGCCATGGCCTCGACCCGCGTCGGCTCGGGGTCGTCCTTCAGGCCGGCGCGCAGCGCCGCCGCGACCTGCCGCCGCGGCCCGCCCTCGGGCAGCGCCAGGAAGTCGATCACGATCAGGCCGGAGAGAGCGCGCAGCCGGAGCTGGCGCGGCACCTCCGCCGCCGCCTCGAGGTTCACGGCGAGCGCCTGCTCCGGCGCCGTGCCGCGGCCGTCGTGGCGGCCGCTGTTGACGTCGATCGCGATGAGGGTGCGCACCGGCTCGACCAGCAGATGGCCGCCGGAAGGCAGCTCGACCCGCGGCTCCAGCAGGGCCTCGATCTCGCCCTCCAGGCCCTCGCGCTCGAACAGCGGCGCCGGATCCAGGTCGAGCCGCACGCCTTCCGCCGGCACATCGCCCGCCCTGCTAGTCGCGCCTTGATCTCCGCGTGGGTGCCTGGATCGTCGACCACGATCTCGTCGGGCAGGGCACGCGCCGCCAGCACCCGTTCCAGGGGGTCGTCGCCTTTCAACAGCAGGGCCGGCGGCCGGGCGCCGCGCGCCCTCTCTTCCAGGTCCGGCGGCGGGTCCTTGATCCGGGCGCTGAGGCGCAGGCCCTTGCCGCCGGCGGCCTCGCGCAGCACCCGCACGACCACCGCGTCGCCCTCGGACAGCCGCCGTCCGGGCCCCTCGCTGAGCGGCAGCAGCCCGGGCCGCGCCAGGCCGAGCTCGACGAAGGCCGCGTCCAGCGCCTTGTCCACCTTGGCGACCCGCCCGTGGTAGAGGTCGCCCAGGTGCGAGGGCCGGTCCGCGCGCCGCACCACCAGGTCGGCCAGCCGGCCGTCCTCGAGCCAGGCGGCGCGGGTCTCGCCGGGCAGGGCGGAGATGACCAGCCGCCGGGTCACGGCATGTAGCCGAGGCCGGACAGCAGCGCCGCAGTCTCGGCCAGCGGCAGGCCGACCACGTTGGAATACGAGCCGTTGATCGCCGGGACGAAGGCCGCGGCCCGGCCTTGGATCGCATAGCCGCCGGCCTTGCCCTGCCACTCGCCGCTTTCCAGGTAGCGCTCGATCTCGGGCCCGGTCAGGCGCTTCAGCCGGACCGCCGTGGTGACCAGGCGCGCGGCCGTGCGGCCCTCCGGCGCGACCAGCACGACGGCACCCAGCACCCTGTGGCGCCGGCCCGAGAGCCGTTCCAGGCAGCGCCGCGCCGTGGCCTCGTCCTCGGCCTTGGGCAGGATCCTGCGGCCGAGCGCAACCACGGTGTCGGCCGCCAGGACGAAGGCGCCGGACTGGCGCGCCGCCACCGCAGAGGCCTTGGCCTGGGCCAGACGTTGGACGTGGGCGCGCGGCAGCTCGCCCTTGAGCGGGGTCTCGTCGATTTCGGCCGGATCCACGGCGTCGGGTTCGATACCGATCTGGCGCAGCAGCGCGAGCCGCCGCGGCGAGGCGGAGGCCAGCACGAGGGGCGGCAGCGCCCCCCGGGCGTGCTCATGGGCGCGCTCGCCCGCGCCGGGCGATTGCGACGGCGCGCTCGTCTCGGCGCCCATCGCCGGCCGTCCGGTTACTTGAAGCGGAAGGTGATGCGACCCTTGGAGAGATCGTAGGGCGTCATTTCGACGTTCACGCGGTCGCCGGCGAGAACGCGGATGCGGTTCTTGCGCATCTTGCCCGACGTGTGAGCCAAGACCTCGTGATCGTTGTCGAGCTTCACGCGGAACATCGCGTTCGGCAGCAGCTCGACCACGGTGCCTTGAAACTCGAGCAGGTCTTCTTTTACCATCCTCTCCCCTTGGTCGCGGGTCAAAAAAAACCGCCCGCCTGCAGGGCGTTTCAGCGGGTCCGACGGCCAAGCGTCCACCGGGCGCGGCGGATAATACATAATACCCCCACGCGAAACAAACCTTTCGCCGAAGGGGTGGTGGCCCGGTTTGGATTTGGCGGTGCCCAAAGCGCCAAGCGGAGACGCCTGTCGGCTCAATGTCCGAAATCGGTCATCGTTCCGGTGCGGTGATTGAGGCCGAGATTAGCCACTCGAGATTAGCCACAATCGGTCATCGACGTCCTGGCCGGCAACCGCTAGTTGGTTCATCGGATGCCGGTGGCGAAGCAGATTGAGCGGTACCTGTTTTACCATCCTCTGGGCGCCTTGATTGTATGTTCGACCGACTTGTCGACAAGGCGTAATGACTTGGTGTTATCCTGGACCTTCGTTACCCAGGTTTGTCAACGATATGGATCGGAGGAGGCCGCATCGTGCGTTTCATCCTACGGATCGTTGCCACCGTCATGATGGCTCTGCCATTACCCGCGACAGCCGGCACCGTGATGTCAACGGTGCCGGAAAAACCCGAACCTGACGCCCAGTATGTGCTGCACATGCACGGCCGCGGCGTGGACAGTGGGCGCAGCACGGCCATTGCCGGCTACCGAAGAGTTGTGAAGGCATTGTCGGAAAAAGGCTTCGCGGTGATAAGCGAGGAACGCCGGGAAGGCATGATCGGCAAGTTTCCCGAGGACCACGAGAAATACGCCGGGAAAATAGCAGATCAGGTGGCGTCCCTGTTGGCCGCTGGCGTGCCAGCCGCGAATATCGCCGTTACGGGATACTCGCGCGGTGGCCTGATGGTTCAGATTGCATCCGGGCTGATCGCCAATCCCGACGTCAAGTTCGTTATCATAGCCGGCTGCTTCGCCGAGAATGGCGCCTACAAGAGACGGATCTCGTACATAGACTCGAACTATGCACCGAAGTTGAAAGGACGGTTCCTTTCGTTGCGCGATGAAGACGATCCGGACTTCGGTTCTTGCGCGCGGTACTTCGAGAAGGCTTCCGCGCAGCCGAAGTACAACGAGATCGTCCTCTCCACGGGACTGGGGCATGCCGCGTTCAAGGAGCCGCGCGATGCCTGGCTGAAGCCGCTTGTTGATTGGCTTGTTGCGGGCCCGGCTGTGGCCCAGTATCGCGGACCGATTATCGACGCCCACAGCCAAGCCGACCAAGAAATCGAACTTGAAGAAATCCTCGCCCTGATGGATGAGGCCGAGGTGTCGCGCACCATTCTGTCGTCATGGGGCGGACGGCGTCCCAGGGATCTGACCGCCTTCGCCAAGCGCCATCCGCACCGGATCACGCCGGCTCTCCGCACCAAGGGGGGCATATACAGGTCGAAAAAGCTCGAAAAGTACAAGCAGTTCCTCGATAAACAGGCGACTTCGCCGTGGTTCGGCGCGATGGGAGAGGTCCTCCTCTACCACGCGAAAAAGGAGGTACGCGGCGGCAAGGGATCATACTCCTTGCAAGTGGTTCCCCCCGACGACCCGAGGGTCAGGGCTGCCCTTGCCTTGGCGCTCAAAAGGCAATGGCCATTCGTCGCCCATATCGAGTTTGCCGAAGCAGGCGCAGACCAGGGCGTGTTCATGGCGAAGCTGGAGGACATGCTCCGTGCCAACATTGCGCATCCGTTCGCCCTCATCCACATGGGACAACTGGAGGCCAAAGAAGCGGGGCGGCTGATCGACGACCATCCGAACATCTATTTCATCACCTCGCACGCGACCCCCGACTTCGCCCGTTCGGGCTATGCGTTCACGAACATGTTCGTCGGCCATCACGTCGCCTCGCACTGGAAAGCGTTGATGGTCCTCCACAAGGACCGCTTCGTCCTCGGCTTCGACAACGTCTTCGCGCGGAACTGGCGAAACAGCTATGTCCAGCAGGTCCAGTTATGGCGGCGCGCGCTCAGTGAACTGCCTCCAGACGTCGCCCATGCGGTGGCACACCAGAATGCCGAGCGGTTGTGGCGGCTACCGCCAACGAGGTAGGGAAAATTGAGTGCGGATAATGCTGGCATTCGGAACATCCACCTCTGTAGAGCGTGGACACCCAATGTCCCTTTTGGATCAATCGAGGCTAGTCCGACACCTGCCGGCCCAGGCAAAACGCCAATTCCGGGGACCCAATTCCGGGGACAGTGTATCGATCTCTTTCTGCCGGAAATTTCCGATGAAGAGATAAGTAAACTGTCACCGGAATTGCTCCAGGTCCTCGAAGGTCTTGGGGCGGTGCTTGGAGAGGTCGATGCCGATCTCGTCCATGACCTCGACCACGAAGGGATCGATCTCGAGCGGCCGGAAATTTCCGATGAAAAGATAAGTAAACTGTCACCGGAATTGCGAGCGAGCCGCGCCCGGGCCGGCGGCGTGGCCGGGCGACCGGTCAATAGTACAACAATACAAGCACGGCCCCGTTAGGGCGCGGTCCGCACCCAGCAACAACGCAATAACGCATGCCTGACCCTGGTTCCATGACCCTGGTTCTCAACGCACTCGTGCGTTCAGGCCAAAGCTGGAACCCAAATCACGCTTGACGGCAACACAGTCGCTGACCCTGGTTCGGATTCTTCACGGAGAACTAGGTATACTGTCCCCGGAATTGAATTCGAATTGAATTCTATTACTTTTTCTTGCTCATTTCTTCTCGGATTATTTCTTGTACTTCTTCCGGCACTTCCATGATGACTGGGTTCACCACATCAATTATCTTGGCATCCCGTTTGCGGATCCATATCTCGATAGGCCCATGCCCTTCAATTTTCCTATCCCGATTATAGCTCCCCTCAATCCGCCATCTGTCGGTCTCATCAAATGCCTCAAAGGGTCTTTGCAACTTGACCTCGTTATCGCCATAGACATTTGCAACCACCAATTCGGCAATATCGATGGCGATTTTCGGGTTATTGACGATACCGCCCTGCATTTCCTGAAAAATGAGGAAATAGCCATCCTGATCGTCAGCCACGGCATGACCTCTAAGCGGTTGCAGGCAAGCCAATCCCACACACAGAGTAAAAACAATTCCCCAGTTCGACAAGGATCTCATGGGATAAGAACATCCCCTGGTTCAGCTCGCGGACCAAAGGGAACA
>Ga0224504_10000038_pt1 | contig 46398 bp, 39 predicted proteins | sample SF_Oct11_sed_USG_3_FD_170160 | JGI IMG/M metagenome (GOLD analysis project Ga0224504, IMG submission 170160) | Sediment microbial communities from San Francisco Bay, California, United States - SF_Oct11_sed_USGS_24 | ecosystem: Environmental > Aquatic > Marine > Sediment | place: USA...
CCCGATGAGTTTATTCTCGATCCAGCGAATGACCCCTGTTGTGGCGCGAATGGAATTGTGTCAACACCAGACGGTAAGACACTGATCATCGGTCACTCGAACCTTGCGGCCCTTTACCGGGTGGATCCAGCTACCGGTGACGTGGACGAAATCCAGGTTAATCCGCCTCTCAGCGGCTTTCTGGATGGTCTGGTATTGAAGGGTCGCACCTTGTATATCATGACACCCGGCCCACAAGAAGGGGTCTTTGTCGTGGAATTGGACAAGAGAATGCTCTCAGGGGAATTCGTGGGGATAATTACGGATCCCAACATGAATGGAGTCGCAAGCGGCGCGCTCTTTGGGAAGTCGCTGTACGTGAATAACGCCCATTATGATTCCTTTGACTTTGAAAATGGGGTCATGATCTACTCCGAACGATCGGTTACCAAGTTAAACCGGCACGCGGTGGAAACGCTGGACTAAAAATCTGTTGAGTCTGAATGGGACCCCGCCTCGGTGGGGTTTCGTTTCGGGTTGATCTACAATTCATTTTCCATATTGATTCAACAGGAGTTCACTGTGCTGAAGGAACGTCATTTCTCATTGGTGCGTTACGTCACGATTTCATTGCTATTGTTGTCTTTTAGCCTTTCTGCCCAGGCCGGCAGTTCCGACCTGGTAGGTATGTTGACCGACCAGCTGGGCATTTCCAAGGAACAGGCTGCCGGAAGTTCAGGCGCCATCTTTGACTATGCCAAGCAGAACCTGTCAGCGGATGATTTCGCCACGGTTGCGGAAGGCGTTCCCGACATGGATGGTCTTTTGGCAGCGGCCCCCGCAGCTGAAAGTGACTCTGCGCTGGGTAAGGCCAGCAGTATGCTGGGCGGTTCCGGCGGTTCATTGGGTGGACTGGCCAGCCTGGCCTCGAGCTTTGAGTCGCTCGGCCTTGATGCTGACATGGTTCAGAAGGTCGTACCGATTGTGACCGACTACATTGGCAACGTTTCAGGTGATCAGGCCATGGCATTGCTGCAGGGGCTTTTCTGACCCCTTTCAGGCGCCCCCAAACATCAGCCGGAAGTAATCCGGGCTTGCGCTTTGACAGGATATGAAGATGACGTGAGGAATTTGCTGATAGTCTCGCACGTGCCTTCGGACAACACCCTGCAACTTGCTCAATGGGTGGTATCGGGGGCCGGCAGCGGGAAAGTAAAGGTTGAGTTCACCCGGCCCCTGCAAACAGGTCCGGAGCAGGTGTTGAGTGCAGACGGCATCATCCTGGGTACCACCGAGAATTTCGGCTACATGAGCGGCGCGATGAAGGACTTCTTCGATCGCATCTACTATGCCTGCCTGGAAGAAACCAGGGGCTTGCCATATGCCTTGTTTATCCGTGCCGGCCAGGACGGGCAGGGTGCAAAAACCAGCATCGAGCGAATAGTCACGGGCCTGGGCTGGCGGGCGGTGCAGGAGCCGTTGATCTGTAAGGGTGACGTATCCCAATTCCAGGAGCCGTGCCACCAGTTGGGTGCGCTGATGGCAATGGGCCTGGAACAGGCTATCTTCTGAGCAACGGATCTAGTCCATCTTCGCGATTTCTTCATCCAGCAATCGAATCAGTCCTTCCCGGTCGTAGGTGTACGCCTGGTCTTCATTCAATTCCAACATCCGGCGCAGCAGGGCACGCATCGTCGCGTCAGCGCGGCCAGGGTCGCCCACGATCATGTAGCGCCTCCGCGGATTTTCACTGAACAGGGCCTTGTCAACGGTAGCGGCAATCACTTCCGGCCCCATCATGCCTGACAGGTCGCCCCCCGACAGCACCCAGTTGCCTTCCCACTCTTCCCGGTACAACGAGTCATCGAAATTCAGACCCTTTTCCTTGAGACGGTTATAGATGTTCTTGCCAATATTGGAGTTGAACCCGCCGGGGTCGACGATGCTGACTTTGACATCGAACTTCGCCATCTCCATGGCCAACGCGTCGGTGAAGGCCTCGAGCGCATGCTTGCTCATGCTGTATGGGCCATAAAAGGTCCGCGTCTGCACACCGGCAATCGATCCGATATTGACCACCCGGCCCCTGGATTCAATCAGCAACGGCGCGAAAGCCCTGGTGATGCGGTATGGGCCATAGACATTGACGTCGAAGATAAAGTCCAGGTCTGCCTCTTCCAGCTCGATCAGGGGCGCCGGCAGGCCGACGCCGGCGTTGTTGACGATGGCGTAAAGCCCGCGTTCTGATTCCCTCACGGTTTTGACCGCGGCATCAATCTCGCCCTGCACGGTAACGTCCAGCCGGACCGACTGGATATTGTCGATGGCATTGAGTTCATCGAGGTCTTTTTGCTTACGGGCGCCGGCAAACACGAAGTGCCCCCTGGCGGCCAGTGATTCTGCTATTGCGCGGCCACTGCCTGAACTGGCGCCGGTGACGAGGATGGCTTTCGGGGAGGTTTCAGCGGAGTCTGATCCGGCCTCAGCGAGCGCAACGGTCGGGAGACTTCCCGGCAATGCCATGGACAGGAAAGTGATCAGCACAAATCTAACCATGGTGTTACTCCGTTTTCATCCTGGCCGCAGGATTGCTGTGGTAGCGGTAACCGGTCACCAGGCCGCTGTCATTACGCGTAAAAGTGACCTCGTGGCCCGGTTGCTCATCGCTTCGTACCCAGCGGAAAACGTCGCCCTCAACATGCTTTAAAAGCTCCATGCTGCCGAGGGGATCACTGGTGGGCAGTGAAATGACGGCCAGGCCATCTTTCCATTGAAACACCATGTCTTCTCCGGTCCATGGGCTAATGTCATAACTGCCGACGTATTCGGCCAGCTTCAGGCCGTTGGATTCCGCGTTTTCATCCGGTGTGCCGCCAGCTTCCAGGATGTCGAGTATCGTGCTGGCGTATTGATTGACATTGGCATTGTTCCGGTTTGCCATAACAACGACGCCGAACAGGCTGAGCGGGTCGACATAGATGCGCGTGTTGAAACCGGGACAGCTGCCACCGTGGCCAGTCACGGTACGGTCGTCCTGGCGGTAAATACCAAAAGCCAGGCCCCATGATGTATCCCAGTCCCAATCCATCCAGTGAACCCGTTGCATTTCCTTCAGAGTGTTGGCCGACAGTACCTCGTCACCCGCACCCGCACGCACCCGGAACTGCCAGGAGGCGAACTTCGCCAGGTCAAGCGCTGTGGAGGTAAATCCTGCGGCCGGGGTGATTCCCCTGGCGTCGTAACGCGGCATGACTTTGAGCACGCCTTCACGATTCGGAAAAGCGTATCCGGTTGCGATACGGGGCTCCCTGGCATCCGTCGGAAAGCCGGTATCGGTGTCTGTCAATTTCATCGGCGCCAACAGTTTTTCCCTGACATATGCTTCATAAGGCTGGCCAGACCGGGCCTCGACAATTTCACCGACCAGGGTCAGGCCCAGGTTGGAATACTGAAAATACTGCGACGCTGGATAAAGGGATGACTGGCTGCCCAGCCTCTCTCGGATTTCCGACTGGCTTGGAAAGGGAAAATCAGGCCCCGTCCAATACGGCGAATCGGATTCGCGGGGCAGTCCGGCAGAGTGGGTTAGGATGCTCTCCAGGGTGATCGCGGGGCTGCCGTCATGGGCCTGCTCCAGGTTGAACCAAGGCAGCCACCTGGAAACCGGGTCATCCAGGCGCACTTGCCCCTGGTCCCGCAATTGCATGGCGGCGATGCCGGTAAACAGCTTGGAAATCGAACAGATGCCATAAATCGTGTCCGCACGGGCAGGCTTTTTCTGTTCAATATCAGCCCAGCCTGATGCGCCGCTCCACAGCAATTCCTGGTCGTGCACGATGGCGGCAGACACACCTGGAATACGGTCATAAGCACGCTGGCCAGCTAGCCAGCTCTCGATCAGTGCCAGTTCATTGGCCAGGGTTTTTTCAGATTTCTCCTCAGCGGCATTTGCAGCTGAAAATGCAGATCCGAGCACGAGAACAACGGTCATCAATCCGGCGAGCGGTGTATTTCTGGTCACGGCAGGTATCCTTCTGTTGCAGGTGTTGACGGTCGGCATAGGTTAGCAGTTGACGATAGGGCAGGTAACTATTCGTAGCTGCGGGAACGCAGTTTTTTGAGGTCGGCGCGCTTTTTCTTGGAGTCCAGGCGTTTTTCCCTGGCGGCACGGCCAGGTCGGGTGGGGACCCGTTTTTTCGGCACCTGTGCAGCGGCCAGGATAGCCTGTTGCAGCCGGGTGATCGCCTCATTCCGGTTTTTCTCCTGGGTCCGGTGGTTCTGCGCCTTGATGACCAGCACACCTTCGGCAGTGATCCGCTGATCCTGGCTTCTGATCATCCGCTGTTTGACAGCTTCAGGCAGTGATGAACCGGCGATATCAAACCGCAGGTGAATCGCAGACGCGACCTTGTTCACATTTTGCCCGCCGGCGCCCTGGGCCCGGATGGCGCTGAGTTGGATTTCATCGTCCGCAATCGACAGCCCGTCGTTGATTCGGATCATGCCTGGGCAGGCCTTTGTCGGCGCCGCAGATATATTCTGCCCAGCCCCACCAGGCTGATCAGCATCCAGAATATCTCAACCAGGAAAGCGGACATGTTGAACTCGAAGATCAGCGAATAAAGGATGAACGCGGCGCCAAGCAAATTGACCACGCTGTAGGTCACGCCGGTTGCAGAGAGCTTGCCTATCTGGATCAGGAAATAGCTGCCGATGATCAGGATCACACCGGCATTTCCAATCACATCATAGAACGCGTAGCTCATATTTTTTCCCTGTTGAGTTGCCTCGGTGCATTGGGCGCTAATGATACTCCAATCCATGCACCGTCTCAGTGCACCAACCCGGTGCGTGCACTTGGTTTGAACGGGCCGGGGCTTTCTGAAATCAATAATGTTCATAAAAACATATAGATACGGACAGGCTTTGCATGGCATGAATTCTGCATCTACAAGGATGTTATCCAGACTCGTTATAACAGGAGCATTCATGAAACTGGTCACAGCGATCATCAAGCCATTCAAACTCGACGATGTGCGGGAAGCCCTGCACGAAGTCGGCATCGCAGGTATCACCGTTACCGAGGTGAAAGGATTCGGGCGTCAGAAAGGCCATACCGAGCTTTATCGCGGCGCGGAATACAACGTCGATTTTCTTCCCAAGCTCAAGCTCGAAACTGCCTGCACGGACGAAGTAGCTGAACTGGTGGTCGAAGCCATTCAGCGCACGGCCGCTACCGGCAAGATAGGCGATGGAAAAATCTTTATCAGTTCCCTCGAGGAAGTGATCCGAATCCGCACCGGTGAAACCGGCGCGCAGGCTATCTAGGGGAGGGAACCATTATGGAAAGCAATATTTTTGAACTGCAGTATGCCATTGACACCTTTTATTTCCTGATTTGTGGCGCGCTCGTCATGTGGATGGCGGCGGGCTTCTCGATGCTCGAGGCCGGCCTGGTCCGGGCCAAGAACACGACGGAGATCCTGACCAAGAACGTGACGCTATATTCGATCGCATGCTTCATGTACCTGGCTACCGGCTACGCCATTATGTATGGCGGCGGCTGGTTCCTGGCCGGCATCGAGGCCTTTGACCTGGAAGGGGTCCTGACCGCTTCTGCCGAAAATGGCTTCGACGGCGACGCCGTCTATTCAGGCGCATCGGACTTTTTCTTCCAGGTGGTGTTCGTGGCCACGGCGATGTCGATCGTGTCCGGTGCTGTCGCGGAGCGCATGAAACTGTGGGCGTTCTTCGCCTTTGCGATCGTCATGACCGGGCTGATCTACCCGCTGGAAGGTTCCTGGACCTGGGGTGGCAAGGACGTTTTCGGACTGTTTAACCTGGGTGAGGATTTCGGTTTCAGCGATTTCGCCGGATCCGGCATTGTTCACATGGCAGGCGCCGCCGCTGCGCTGTCCGGTGTCATGCTGCTCGGCTCGCGGAAAGGCAGATACGGTAAAGACGGGCAGGTTCACGCCATGCCGGGCGCCAACCTGCCACTGGCTACCCTGGGTACCTTCATCCTGTGGATGGGCTGGTTCGGCTTCAATGGCGGTTCCGTACTGAAACTGGGCGATGCCAGCAATGCGCACAGCGTGGCGATGGTTTTCCTCAACACCAATGCCGCCGCCGCAACCGGTCTGATCGGCGCCCTGATCGTGTCACACTTCAAGTTCGGCAAGGCGGACCTGACGATGGCGCTTAACGGTGCGCTGGCTGGCCTGGTGGCGATAACGGCTGAGCCTTCGACGCCAACCGCCCTGCAGGCGTCATTATTTGGCCTGGTGGCCGGTGCACTGGTCGTGTTCAGCATCATCATGCTGGACAAGCTCAAGATCGATGATCCGGTTGGCGCTATTTCCGTGCATGGAACGGTAGGGCTTCTGGGATTGCTGCTGGTGCCCGTAACCAACGAAGGTGCTTCCTATGTCGGTCAGTTGGTCGGCGCAGCCACCATTTTCATATGGGTATTTGGCGCCAGCTTTGTAACCTGGCTGGTGATCAAGCTGGTAATGGGTATCCGGGTCAGCGAAGAGGAAGAATACCTCGGCCTGGATATCGGCGAATGTGGCCTGGAGGCCTATCCGGAGTTCACCGGTAGTTCGTGATACATGACGCCGCAGGCGGCTGATTGACACAGCAGAAAGCAGCCGCCTTCCGGCACAGCCGGGAGCAGGGAAGCGAGACATTTTGAATCATCCTATGGTGCGATTTTAGCCCGGGCATGTCCCGGGCTTTTTTTGCCTGGTCTTTCAGGCGTTCCAGGGAGTAGCCGGGAGGTTTGCTTCTTCGGTGACGTCCAGGAAAGCCCGGGCCTGGGCGGACAGGTACTTGCCCTTGCGCATGACCGTGCCATAACTCCGTTTTGGAAAATAGGCGCTCATGTTTTTTGCGACCAGCTTGTCTTCTTCCTTCAGGCAGATGCCGGTAACGATCGAAATTCCAAAATCCAGTTCCACGTAACGCTTGATGACTTCCCAGCCTCCGACTTCCAGCGTCACATTGAAAGGTACCTGGTGCTGCTGAAACACACGGTCGATCATTCGCCATGTGGTCAGTCGGCGGGGAGGCAGAATCAGGCCATAAGGTGCAATGTCCTCGATCCTCACGGTCTTCCGCCCGGCCAGTTCATGGCCGATGGGCATGATCAGGGCGGGTTCGTAGGAATAGACCGGCTGATAGGAAATGTCCGAAGGCACATCCAGCATCGAACCGATAGCGAAGTCGACTTCATCGTCGCGAATCATCGCCAGGCCATCGCGCCCGGTTACGTTTCGCAATTGCACATGAATGTTGGGAAAGCGTTCGCGAAATTCTTTAACCAGCCGTGGCAACAGGTAAATGATGGTCGATTCGCCGGCCGCGATGACCACTTCGCCGCTGTTCAGGTCACCCTTCATTTGCCGGTTGAAGCGGGAATTGAGTGTGTCCAGGCCTTCGACCAGGGGCCGAGCCATTTCATAAAGTTCCTGACCTTCGCGGGTCATATTGATGCGGGGGCCGTGGCGTTCGAACAATACGGTGTCCAGTTCCCGCTCCAGGGCCCGCACCTGCAGGCTGATGGCGGGCTGGCTGAGGAACAGTTGCTCGGCCGCATCGGTCATCTTGCCAGACTTGGCGACTGCGCAAAAAGCCCGCAATTGCTTGAGCTGATTGCCTTTGTAGTAAAAACGGGGTGATTTTTTAGTCAAAATCAGTGACTTATTAAATTAACTGAACTTATATTAAATACCGGTATATTTAATATGTCAATAAAAGGAGTCTAACGAGTTGCGGCATTCCACAAGCACTGCTTTGCCAGAGGAGAAACCGCACCTCTCTCCATGCCTGCGCTCAACGAAAAGATTGGGTTCGCCTCTGGCTTGCGCCAACCGGCTCACACTAACGAGTTTCGTTTCCCTGCCAGGGTCAGGCTTTCTGGTCTGATAAAAGACTGATCAGGCTGGAGGTGTCCCAGCGGCCGCCGCCTTTGGCCTGGACTTCTGAGTAGAACTGGTCGACCAGGGCGGTTACGGGTAGCTGCGAGCCGTTATTGCGTGCTTCGCTCAGGACGTAGCCCAGGTCCTTGCGCATCCAGTCGACGGCAAAGCCGAAGTTGAATTCGCCATCGACCATGGTGCTGGCGCGGTTGTCCATTTGCCAGGACTGGGCCGCACCCTTGGAAATGACTTCCACCACCGCTTTTTCATCCAGGCCTGCCTTGCCGGCGAAATGCAGCGCTTCGGAAAGCCCCTGCACCAGCCCGGCAATGCAGATCTGGTTAACCATCTTGGCCAATTGGCCGGAACCGGAATCGCCCAGGCGGGCCTGCATGCGGGCGTAGCAGTCGATCAGCGGCGCCGCCTTGCTGACGGCGGTTTCGTCGCCACCGATCATTACGGTCAGTTGCCCGTTTTCGGCGCCCACCTGGCCGCCGGATACGGGTGCGTCAACAAAAGAAAATCCCAGTCCAGCCGCGGTTGCATAAAGCTCGCGCGCGACGTCGGCAGAAGATGTCGTGTGATCGATAAAAACGGCGCCCGGCTTCATGTCTGTAAACGCACCTTCCGGGCCGGTGGTAACGGCACGCAAGTCGTCATCATTGCCCACGCAGCAGAAAACAAAATCAGCCCCTTTCGCGGCGGCCTCCGGTGTGGTTGCAGCCAGGCCCCCGAAATCTGCCACCCATTTCTGCGCCGTGGCAACGGTGCGGTTGTAAACAGTGACTCGGTGACCTGCTTTGGCCAGGTAACCCGCCATCGGGTAGCCCATCACGCCCAGGCCGATAAATGCGACATCATGATTCATTGGTGTTCCTGCTTGTTACCAGTTTTTCAATGGAAATTCATAGGGCTTAAGCGGCGGCCAGGCAAGACCCGACCCCACCAGCATTTCCGCAAAGCGGGGAGTCGATTCAAGGTCGAAAGGTGCGCCACACAGACAACCGTATATCGCCTGTAATAATACGATATGTCCAAAGGGTCTCGCATCAATCATGGCGGCCAGGCGGTTTGCTTCGTTGTGTTTGCCGACTGCCGCAGCAAATATCAGGGCGTCTCGGTCGTTTGGGCCATTCAGCGCAAAGTATTCAGTGACCAGGCCCGACGCAAGCTCGTTATCACCTTGAACGGCGGCAATCAACGCCATTAGTGATAACGACTCGCTTTCAATCCGAAAGCGGTTGTTGGCCACCTGCGTGGCTTTTTCCGTCTGCCCCTGGAAAGCCAGCCCGAGGGCCAGACCCTTTACCAGCCAGGGGTGGCTGGTTATCCGGAGGTATTGCTCGGCACTTTCAGCCGCTTCCTTAGCCTGCCCCATCCACAACAATGCGCCGGTCATATGCACCATCGAGCGGACTCGCAGCGGGTCGCATTGCTGCATCCGGGCAAATCCTTCCAGGGCTATTTGCGCTTTTCCGAAGGGTCCCCCCACCAGGTGCGCCCAAAGCGCGGTTTCACAACCCTTAGTCATCAGGGACAGGTCAGTGAGCGCCCCGAGGCCCTGCCATTGGCCGGTTAACAAGGCCAGGCCAAACTCGGCGTTGCGCAGTTGATTGGCGTTCTTGGCATAGCGAATGGTTTGTTCGTAATCCGTGGTCAGTTCCCCCGGTGCTCGTTCCAGGTCGGCTTTGGTGATGTTTCCGTCCAGTTCGCCGGCGGCCTGGCTGATCACTATATGGCTGCTCAGGTCGGAGTGGTAATGGTATGCCTCGACCATTTCGGGTGACATCGCAATTGCGTTTTCAAACTCGATGTTGGCCTGTTTTAAAAGGCTTATCTGGCTTGGTTCCTGGTGTGCGCGCTCATACAGCCCCATTCCTTTCTGGAAAGATATGAACGCCTCGACGTTGCGCGTGCCGGCGCGCTGCATGCGTTCGCGCATGGAGTCATCCAGGAACACATTCAGTGCACTGGCGACTTTTTCCGCAATGTCCGATTGAACCGCAAAAGTGTCCTGCGTGTGCCGGTCATAGCTTTGTGACCACAAGTGGAAACCATCGCTGGCCCGGATCAGCTGCGCCGTGATACGCAGTTGGTCGCCTGCACGGCGCACCGAGCCTTCCACCACGTGTTCGACACCCAGTTGCTGTGCAATAGTGTCAATGGGCAGATTCGCCCCTTTGAAATGGAAGGCGGAGGTTCGCGCTGTCACCAGCAAATCCGGCAGTTGCGCCAACGCATTGATGATCTCTTCGGTCAATCCGTCGGAGAAATAATCATCATCCGGTCCATTGCTCATTGCCACGAACGGGAGGACAACAACCGATTTTTCGGCGACGATGGTCTGTCCGGGTTCTTTTATCATCGGGGGCGGTTCGTCAGCAGCGGTTTGTGCCGCAGGCGAATGCTCTTCCTGGTTTAACTTATCGAACAGCAGAAAGCCGACAGCACAAACCAGCACCACGATAATGGCGCGATCGAGTTTCCGGCCGGTTCGCCCGGTGATCGATGAACGGCGGTCGACTTCGCTCTCGAGTTTTACTCCGTCGGGCGTCAGTTCAAACACCCATGCCAGGATCAGCGCAGGCAGGAAACCAGCGACGAGCAGAAACAGGATGTAGCGGGCAACCTCGTCCGGAAAATTCAGTATGGGTCCGACAACATCAACGATTTGCAGCAGTAACCAGCTGCCAACAAGGTAAGCGATACCAATTCTGAAGACGTTACGCCGCTTCAGTTCCTCGAACAGGCTCATGCAGAGACGGGATCCAGTCCTAGCGTGGCCCGCTCGGTTTCAAGGTGCTCGACCATTCGGCCCTGGATGGCCTCGTACTCCGGGTCACCTTCGAGATCGCTGAACACGGGCCAGTCTTCGGCAATCCGGGGAGAGGCGACCATTCCGCCATCAACCGCATCGGCAAGCCATTGGAGTGCAACCGGGAAATTTCCGGCGAGCGTATGGTAGGCAGCTTCGTTCAACAGGAAAGCTGGAAGTCTGAGCCCCTGGGCGTTCAGCGAATCGTGGGCGATTCGAACTCTCGCCATCGCATCATCAAAGCGTTGCGCATTGCCCGCTCGTTGATAGGCCAGGGCAATCTCAATCATGCTGTCATACCCGGAAAACCCATCGGATGGAAAATCCGATTCATAGGCATCGAGCGTGGGCCATCGGGATTCCAGGTACTCGATCACTTCATCGGAGCGGCCTGTAACATTCAGAAACTGGAACCAGGTCAGCACATCGCCCTCAGCCGCCAGTTTGGCGCTAAGCAGTGCGGCTTCTTCAAGGCGGCCCAGTCGCTTGAGTCCCAGCACTTTCCAGCTTCGATATCCTTCGGTCGCCAGAAGTTCGTTTTGACCGGTTCTGGCAAGCCCGACCGAATAAAAAATACGGTAAACGCGATCGTTAGGCTGGACAGCCAATGACTCTCTTGCAGAGACAAGACATTCGGCGATATTGCCCTGTGCCAGGCCGATGATGGCATCGGTGACACCCATGGTGGGGTCGGTGGACATAAACGGCCGGGTTTTCTCATTCAGGGCAATCGCCTTGTCTACCTGCCCGAGAATACTGTAAAGCCAGACCAGATTAGCAAACCCGGGTTTATACAAGGGATCTTTCCGCAACACTTCCTCGAGGATGTCACGCGAGTCAGCAGGGCGATTGGACTGTGCATAAGCATTATTCAACCAATTGGCAGCGTCCACCAGGTTCGGATTGATCGAAAGCGCTCTCTCCAGGGCTTCGATTCCCTCGTTCAGTTCTCCGGGTCTGCCGTAGTGATACAGGCCCATGCCCGCCCAGCCTTCGGCAAGCTCCGGGTCCAGTCGCAACGACTGTTCCAGGAACAATCTGGCCTGACTCTCCGCCTGGGGCACGGGGAGATCTCCGTATGAATTGTCTGCCAGAAGCAGCGACGCGATTCCGCGTTGTGCATAAGCCGGCGCATATTCCGGGTCAATTTCTATTACCCTGTCCAGCAACTCGCTGGCTGACTCCAGTGGTTTCTGCATGCGTTCGTACATGCGCTGCCGCGCCAGCAGGTAGAGGTCGAAGGCTTCTGAATCGGTGCGGGTCGCCGTCGTAACTTCCAGTGCTTCGCCGTCCAGCAAATGCGCCTTGAGCTGCTCGAGAATTGCCCTGGCGATCTCATCCTGAATCGCGAACACGTCGGTCAGTTCCCGGTCGTAGGTGTCCGACCACAGGTGAAACCCGTCGTCGACCTGGATCAGTTGGGCGGTAATGCGCACCTTGGTGCCGGATTTGCGCACGGAGCCTTCCAGGATGTGCTCAACGCCAAGTGTTTCTCCGATCTGGCGCAAGTCCTGGTTCTGCCCCTTGAAGGCGAACGAAGAAGTCCGGCCCGCTACTTTCAGGTCTTTGATCCGGGCCAGGGAATTGAGAATTTCCTCGGAGATGCCGTCGGAAAAATATTCCTGCTCGGCATCCGAGGACATGTTGACGAATGGCAGGACAGCGATGGACTTTGCCTGCTCAACCTGGCCTGTGGCTGCCTCCTGTTCCCCAGCGGGGGGCTCAGGTGTGCCTCGCGGCATGAACCGGTCAAACAGCAGAAGTGCAACCGCAATGGTCAACGCGACAATAATGCCGCGGTTCATTTTCTGACCGGTTTTGTGGGTAATTGACTGGCTGCGGTCGACGTGTTTTTCCTTTTTGATGCCCTCTGGAGTCAATTCGAAGGCCCAGGCGAAGACCAGCGCCAGTGGGAATCCGAGCGCGATCGCCAGCATAAAAGCCTGGATTACCCAGTGAGGTGCATCGATGCTCTCCAGTACGATGTCGGCCAACTGGAGGGCCACCCAGGCCGAAACCAGATAGGCGACAGCCACCCGAAATACGTTACGGCGTTTGAGTTCTTCGAAAAAACTCATATCTCGACCGGCTCCAGTCCCAGCTCAGCACGTTGGCCATTGACGTGGTCCACCATGCGTTGCTGTATCGCTTCGAACTCGGGGTCTCCTTCGAAAACTTTGAGCGCCGGTGAAACCCGGGCCAGCCCACCGTCTGCGATAATTGCAATATGGTTATCGACGGCAACGGCCAGTGATTCAAGTGAGCCTTGCCGGTCGCCGGCCATCACCAGGTAGATGGCTTCGTCAACGTACAGAAATGGGTATCGGTAACCCAACGCTAATTGTTGATCAATGGCTTTTCGCGAATGTGCCATCGCTTGATCGAACCGGTTTGAGTCACCGACATTTCCGAATGCCCAGGCAAGGTCCAGCAATGTACCCACACCACCCCTGCCCAGGGGTGGGTAGTCGACAAGATAAGCGTCCACGCTATCCCAGCGCTCGTCAAAAAAGCTCACCACGTCCTCGGCGCGGCCGGCATCAGTCAGCAACAGGATAATCATGCCTACCGTCTCACCGCTCGCTGCCTGCTCCTGCGCCAGCAGGGTGGCCTCCTCGGTCCGTCCAAGTGCCCACAAACTGATGAATCTCTGCCAGGGATTACCCACTTCAGCGGCACGCTCGAACTGTGCCGTGTCCAGAAACCCTCCGGCGAGCCAGCCCTTCACTGAAGCAACATCTGGCCTGGCCTCATGCACCTGTTCTATCAACCGCAGGCCGTTGGCAAAATTTCCTTGTGCGAATTGAAGTTGGGCGTCCAGCTGCAGCAGCATCGGGTCGGTTCCCAGCATGGGACGCACCCGATCGATGAGTGCCTGAGCTTTGTCCAGTTCCATTCGGGCCGTGTGGACCAGAAAAAGGTTATTAAGCCCCGGGCGGTACAAAGGATCGTATTCGACAATTTTCTCTGCTATCGCTATGGATTCTTCCTGTCTGCCCGCGTCGCCGTAGGCAATTTGCAGCCAGTTCATGGCATTAACCAGGTTGGGGTTAATGGCAACGGAGCGCTCCAGGTAATCAATTCTCTGATCGGATTCACCAGGGACATTACTGTAATAAAGGCCCATGCCGGCCAGTGCTTCCGGCTGCTCCGGGTCCAGCCTCAGCGCCTGGTCGAGATAGAGTTTCGCCTGGCTTTGGGACTGCTCCTCGGGTATCGTGCCGTACGACGTGTCCGCCAGGAGCAGCGTGGCAATTCCGCGCTGCGCATATGCCGGGGCGTAATCCGGGTCAATGGCGATCGCACGGTCCAGCACTTCGGCTGCCGATTCCAGGGTCGCCTGGTTGCGTTCGAAGATCCGTTGCTTGCCTTGCAGATACAGGTCGTATGCCTCGGAATTTGTGCGGGTGGAGGATACTACAACGGCCTCTCCGTCCAGCAGGTGCGCCTTGAGTTGTTCCAGGATGGCGGTGGCAATTTCATCCTGGATTGCGAATACATCATCCAGTTCCCGGTCATAGGTGTCCGACCACAGGTGGAAACCATCCTCCACCTGGATAAGCTGCGCAGTAATGCGTACCTTGGTGCCGGCTTTACGCACCGAGCCTTCCAGGATGTGCTCTACACCCAGCGCCGTCCCTATCTTGCGCAGGTCCTGGTTTTGTCCTTTGAAAGCAAAAGAAGAAGTCCGGCCGGCGACTTTCAAATCCTGCACCCGGGCCAGGGAGTTGAGTATTTCTTCTGAAATCCCATCGGAAAAATACTCGTTGCTGGCGTCTTCACTCATGTTGACGAAGGGTAGTACGGCAATTGATTTGTCGTTTGTTTCAGCTTCGGCCGGAGTTTCTGCCTCGCCCGAAATTTCCACCACGGTCACGTCGCGGAGCGGCGCCAGGTAAAACTTGTCCACGGCAAAATAACCCAGTGCAATCACCAGGATGAAGATGATCGCCAGGTTGAGTTTCTGGCCTGTTTCATGAGTAATGGACTCAGTGCGGTCTACGTCTTTCTCTTTCTTGATGCCTTCCGGGGTCATCTCAAACGCCCAGGCGAAAAACAGCGCCAGCGGAAAACCCGCCAGCAATACCAGCAGAATGGTTTTGATGACCCAATCTGGCGCGCCAAAGGGTTCGAGGAAGACGTCTGTGACCTGCGCAAGCAACCACGCCAGCACGACATAAGCCGTGCCGACTTTAAAGACATTGCGTCTTTTCAGCTCTTCAAACAGCCCGGACATTTTTTATTCCTGTAATGAAAGACTCTCCGATCTTATCGGCTGCAGGGCAGATCATACCATCAAAGGTGTTGAGCTTCCCTGCTCCCAGCTTTTAGTGGGTGCGGTCGGCAGGAAGGGGGTCTATCTTGCCCAGGGTTGTCATTTCAATGACATTTTCCCGTTGTTTCGTCATCTCGGATTCAAGTTCATCCACCATGGCCTGGAAACCAGGATGCTTGTGCAGGCCGTTGAAATTGGGATTGAGGTCTGTCTCCCACCGCCAGTAAACCCGCCAGCCCCTGTCGATGATTCGGCGGAGTTCACTGAGCGCCGCTTCATCTTTGCCCAGGATGGCAAGTGCCTCGGCCTTTGCCGGCACCAGCCATGCCCGTTGCGCTCCGGTTGTGAAATAAGGTTTGTCATAGACTTCCAGCGCTCTGTTGAGAAGCTGCCGGTATTGCGCATCCTGGCCTGCGAGCTTCAGCAGCAACGCCAGGTCGACGGCCTGTAGCAGGTTGTCGGCGGTGATCTCCGGTTGAGGTAAAAACAACCGCGGATGGTGTTTGCGAAAGACCTCGATCCCTGCTTCCGGCTGACCGCTGGCCAGCGCTTCGTCTCGCTTGATGCGCATGAAAATGCCGTCAGAGTTCCAGCGGTCGGGCAGCTCCAGGTTCAATGCCAGGTTGCTGTACTGCAGAGCAATTTCAAAATTTCCCACCAGGTAATGGTGATGTGCTTGCATGGCCATCGGTTGGGGTTCATTCGTAACCCAATCGTTCAGCCACTCGGACCATTGCTGGGCACCTGTATGGTCATCCAGGATGTCATAGAGGAATACCATCCAGCCGGCCAGTTCAAAATCATCCGGTTCGATTTCCTGCCCAAGACGGATCCAGAAAAGGGCCTGGTCGATCTTGCCCTGGGAAAACCAGGCGCCACCGGCGGGTGCGTAGCCCAAGAGGCTGGCCGGATCGACTTCCCTGATCCGTGCGTAAGCGGTTTGCGCCCCGTCATAATCCTCGAGTGCGCCAAGCGTTCTGGCCTGGACGAACAGCACGGAGGGCGAGAGGGGGTCCAATTCCAGCGCCTGCGTCAGCAGCGGCAAGGCTCGATTCGGTTTACCCGCCCTTTGCAGCATGTTGGCATAGACGGTCATGATGTCCGAGTTGCCCGGGTCCAGTTGCAACGCCTTTTCGAAAGCTTCCTCCGCTCCCGGTTCGCCGAGCAGGCTCTTCAACACGGCAAAAGACATCCAGGCTCTGCCATACATGGGATCGATCTCAAAGGCTTTTTCTATTGCAGCGCTGGCCTCTTCGGCAATTTCGTTAACGTCATGCAAACCGCTGAAAACTCCAGCAGTCAGGGCTGCTGCCAATGCGGAATGTGCATCCACATAACCGGCGTCGAGTGCGATCGCTTTGCGTGCGTATTCCACCGCCTTGTTCAGCGCGACAAATCCATCCCTGCGCAGCAGCTGTCGGGCCATCAGCACATATTGATAGGCTTCCAGGTTTTTCGTGGGTGTCCGGTTCAGTTCTTCGTTCTCCTCGGTGGTCAGCGTGGCCTGCAGCGCGGCGGCGATGGCATGCGCAACTTCGGCCTGGATTTCGAACAGGTTTTCTGCCGTTACCGTGCGGTCATAGGATTCAGCCCATATGTGTTCATCAGTCTTGGCGTTGATCAGCTGCATGTTGATCCGGACCCGTTCACCGGCCTGCTGGATGCCACCTTCCAGCAGGTTGCTGACACCGAGTTCCTTGCCGATTTGTCGCAGGTTCTTGCTGGTGTCGCGGTAAGCCATCACCGAGGTGCGAGAAATGACTTTGAGTTCATGAATTTTTGACAGCTGGGTCAGCAGGTCGTCGTGAATCCCGTCAGAAAAGAACTGCGTATTCTCGGATCCATGGCTGCGGTTGATGAAGGGCAGCACAGCGATGGATTTATCTTCGGGGTCGAGTTGTGGCCTGCTTTCGAGAGCCCGGTTTGAGGCTGCATCTGCGGGGGCAAGCGATTCGGCAAGCTCAGTGGCTGATTCCGATTCATTTACCGGGAACAGGCCCATCCGTTCCGCACCCATCATCAGGATGATCAGCGCGAGCAAGCCAATGATGACCCGGTTCAGTTTCTGCCCGGTTTTTCGGCTGATCGAGCCTGAACGATCAACATCCCGTTCACGTTTTACACCCTGCGGTGTCAATTCAAAGGCCCAGGCAAACAGGAGTGCAGGGATAAATCCAATCGCGATCAGCAATAGCACCGCTTTCGCAACCCAGTCCGGCAACTCCAGGATGGGAGCGATAACATCAACCACCTGCAACAGTAGCCAGCAGACAACAATGTAAGCCGCGCCTACGCGGAATACATTACGCCGCTTGAGCTCTGCGAGCAGGGTCATGTCATTGCTGGCGCGGCGTTTCCGGTTTCGGAGGCTGGGTAAATTCAGGCAGTTCGGTAGATTCAATGACCTGCCCAAAATACAGTGCGTTGATGTACAACCGCTCGGTGCCGCGCCAGAATCCGCGAAATACGGGCGTGTTGGCGAAGCGCACCACCAATCCAGAACCTTTCTTTTCGGCGATCACCGCGGGCTGGCTGCTGAACGCCTCCAGTCGCTCCTCACCAACGAAACCGGCCAGCAACGGATCACTGCTGTAACGCACAGGCGTTGAATAGGGGTTTTCGCTGGGTTTCAATAGTGTGGTCCCGCGGCGGAACAAGGGCAGTTCGCTTCTCGAATAACCAAAAACCAACGGGTGACTCAGGTCCGCCACCGAGGAAACGATGGCGCCGCCGATGACCTGTTTTGCTTTGTCATCGGCAAAATCGGAGTAGGCGCGGGGTTCCAGGGGCTGCTCTTCAAGCGGCATGTCCTCTTCGGCCTGGCATTTGTCCTGTGGATGTTCATAGCACAAACCTTCGGCCCAGGTGGAAGCCCGGTTGATCGCTACCAGGATGCCGCCATCCTTGATCCAACGGGCGATCATCGACTTATTGCCGTTGGTCAGTTCATCGTAGTCCCCATCGGCCATCAGCAGGTGTGTGTAATCCCAGAGATTAATATCCCCCAGGTTTTGCAGATTGACCATGGTCGTGGGTATACGCAGGCGGTGATCCAGCACAAACCACTGCGCGCCGACGCCATAGGAAGAAGTTCCTGAACCTGCCAGCAACAGGGGGTTGATGGGTTTAATAATCTCGAAGTGCTTGGAGCCGAGGTCAGGCCCGGCAACCGTCAAAGTGCTGTTCAGGCTTCTGATCTCAACGCCATCGAGCGCTGCCTGTCTCAGGATATCCTGGTTGGTTTCGAGAGCGTCCTCTGCCTGGATGCCGGTCTGGATAATCAGTGTGCCGCGAGCGAAGGATAGCAGTCCGTTGGTGGTCTGTGCCGAGAAGGGTTTAAGCGCGGTGCGCACCTTGACGCCGGCTGCCAGAAGTTCCTGCAACATGGCGGGAGCGCTGAGCTGATTCCATGGAATGGCCCAGGCGACCGCTTCCGCGACAGGAGCAAAGCCTTCACTGGACTGAGTTTCGGTCTTTGCGCGAGGAAGCTGAGTGACGGTGGCAAAGGGCAGGTTGTAAGCCAGCGGCATGGTCCAGGCGGATACATCGTAGAACGTATTGTCCTGGAAACGCGTTCTTTGCTCCATGATCGCTTCCAGTAATCCGAATTGTTTTTGCCGGGCAGGGATGATCCAGCCATGCCCCGGCTGGAATTCGAATCCTCCCGCTCGGACAGCCTGGTCCAGCGCCTGATATTCGATCTGGTGCAGCTCGAGGATATCCAGGAACTCTTCGGCCCTTGCCGGGTCGCCATCGTCACCTACAACCCAGCCGGCATAGTTCCTGGAGCCGGCACGGTCGAGCATGTCTTCATGAAATCCAGCCTGGTAGGTTTTCAGGCGGTCGCGCATGGACCAGGCGCCTTCGAGTGTGGAAAGCGACATTCTCAGCTGGTTGGCAACCGCCATTTTGAACGTTTCAGTGCCATTGGTAGTCGCCAGTTCCTGGCCCCGGATGGCTTTTTGCTCAAACAAAATACCAATGCTGCCGTTGATGTCCGGGTAGGTCGAACCCTTGCCATAGTAAAAATCGTCATAGGCGTCCTCGGTGAAGTGGGGCTGGCCGGCCTGGTCCATGGCGCGCGAATGATACTGGGCCAGTTCCCGTGTCAGCGCCAGGTTTTCTTCAGGCGTCAATGGGTTCTGCCGCGAGGGGACGCCGGGTTGGAAAAAGAAGCCGGGGTAGCCGCCTTGCTCATGATGATCGGTCAGCACATGGGGCAGCCAGCGGTGGTATTCGACGATCCTGGCGCGTGATTCAGGGTGGACCAGCGGCAACCAGTCGCGGTTCAGGTCAAACAGGTAATGATTGGTGCGCCCGCCCGGCCAGTCCTGTTGATGCTGGCGGGTGACCGGGTCGGCCACCGGCATCTTACCGGCATTGCTGTTGGCCCAGGTCGCAAAGCGGTTGAGGCCATCGGGATTGATGCTCGGATCTACCAGAATGACACTCTCATTGAGCAGGTTCCGAACATGGTCGGAACGTGAAGACGCAAGGTAATAAGCAGCAAGCATTGATGCATTGCTGCCACTGGGTTCATCACCATGGACGCTGTAACCCAGCCAGACGACCAGTGGCCCGCCCCCATCGAGGTGTTGCTGGCGTAGAGCCTCGAGTTGCTGCTGATTGTCTTCACTGGTAATGGTCAGCTGCAACAGGGGCCGCTGTTCATGGGTATGACCAATGACCTTGATGGAGACCCTGGGAGATGCGGCGGCCAGTGTTCGCATGTAGTAGACCAACTGGTCGTGACTGACGTGCCAGTCACCCACTCCCCAACCGAGAACGGATTCAGGTGTCGGGATCGCGGGATCGGGGTCTGCGTCGGGTGGCAGGTATTCCTGCGCGGTTCTCGCGCTCAGTTGCGTAACAATCAGTAATAGCGCCAATCCGGCAATCAGTCTCATAAGGGGTTCCTTTCGTGCAAGCTGGTTATTCTATGAGATACTGCGGCGAAATTCTCCGGTGAATTCATGCCAGAGGTCGAAATTTCACGGTGCTATTCATGAGAACGTTAAAAAAACTCTGCAGTCTGCTGATTCTGATCGCCGCAACGCCGGTGTTTGCCGCCGATGATCTGTCGGCAAAGCTTTCGCAAATAAGCTTACCACCGGGGTTTGAAATCAGTATCTATGCCGAGGGTGTCGAGAATGCGCGACAGTTGGCACTGGGTGACCGTGGCACGGTTTTCACGGGCTCCAGAAAAGCGGGTGTGGTGCATGCCGTGGTCGATCAGAACGGCGATCATGTAGCGGACAGAGTCTACCTGATCGACAAGGATTTGAAATTGCCTTCAGGTATCGAGTTCCGGTTCGGTTCGCTGTATGTCGGGGCGCTCGACCGGATACTGAGGTATGACGACATTGAAAGCTGGCTGGATCAACCACCGGAGCCGGACGTTGTTACCGGGAATTTTCCCGATAAAACTCATCATGGCTGGAAATACCTGCGGTTTGGACCGGACGATATGCTGTACGTGCCGGTGGGTGCTCCCTGCAACATCTGTGACCAGCCGGGATTTGCCCAGATCCGGCGGATCATGGCGGATGGCAGTGGCATGGAAACCTATGCTGAGGGTGTCAGAAATAGCGTCGGCCTGGCGTTCCACCCGCAAACCAAGCAGCTCTGGTTCACTGATAACGGACGCGACCTGATGGGTGATGACATGCCGGGTGATGAGCTCAACCATGCGCCGCGAGCGGGCATGCATTTCGGCTACCCATGGTGTCACCAGGGTGACACGCGCGACCCGGAATTCGGCGAAGGCAAATCCTGCAGCGATTACACCGCGCCGGCGCTCACGCTGGGTGCGCACGTTGCCGCGCTGGGCCTGACTTTCTACACCGGCAGCATGTTTCCCGAATCGTACCGTAACCAGTTATTCATCGCGCAGCATGGTTCCTGGAACCGGAGTGAGAAGGTCGGATACGATATTTTGCTGGTGAAATTGGATGACAATGGACAGGTTTCCGGCAGCGAAGTTTTTGCCAGTGGCTGGCTGCAGGGCCAGGACAACTGGGGGCGGCCCAACGATGTAATGCAAATGCCGGATGGATCTCTGCTGGTTTCAGATGATCAGGCAGGTGCTATTTACCGGATCTCCTGGACCGGGGAGGCGCCGGCACCGTGAGCCTGGTGCAGTTGATTGTCCTGGCCCTGATTCAGGGCTTGACGGAATACCTGCCTGTTTCCAGTTCTGCGCACCTGATCCTCGGCAGCATGGTGCTTGGCTGGCCTGACCAGGGGCTGGTCATTGACACGGCAACCCACCTGGGAACCCTGCTCGCCGTATTGGTTTACTTCCGGCGGGATTTGATCGACATGGCGATGGCCTGGCTCAGGCCGGTAGAGAAACCGGCTGACCGGCTGCATCGCAATATGGCCATGTATCTTGTATTGGCCAGTATCCCCGTGCTGCTGGTCGGCGGTCTTGCGCACCAGTGGATCGAGCTCTGGTTGCGTGACATGCGCGTCGTGGCCTGGAGCACCCTGTTTTTTGGTGTGCTGCTGGGTGTCGCTCACCTGAAAGGACCGCAACAGAAAGAACTGGATGATTTCAGCCTGAAAAGCGCCCTGCTGGTTGGCCTGGCCCAGGCCCTGGCGCTGATTCCCGGAACTTCCCGCTCCGGGATCACCATAACAGCGGCCCGTTTCCTCGGGTTTTCGGCGGATGCGGCTGCCCGGTTTTCGTTTCTCCTGGCCATACCCGTGGTTGCCGCTGCTGGGCTCTATAGCGCTTTGAAAATTGCCAATGGTGATTCAAACGTCGAGTGGTCGCAGTTTTTCATCGCGGTGAGTGTCTCGGGTGTTGCTGGCTGGGTTTGTATTGCGGCCTTCCTGGCCTTGATGAAGCGCGTTGGGCTGATGCCTTTCGTCGTCTATCGCCTGGTGCTCGGCTTACTGCTGCTCTGGTTGATCAGTTAACGCACCAGATTGGGGCGTAAATCCAATGAATACGCACCCAAACGGTGCGTTCATGTTACACTCTCCCATGGTGTTAAATGAGAGGGTTCATCAGGTCTCTTTATCTTCGTCGAAACCGGGGCTTTCTACAGTCAATATGCAGCTAATGTCCTTTATTCCAGCGGAGTGGGTTTAGCTCTTTATTGGCATGACTTCTGCATATATATCCTGACCCAATTTGGAACACCACCATAGGAAGCAGAGTAATGAGCACTGAAAAAATTCTGAAAACACTGGAAGAAAAGAAATTCAAATTTGTCGACCTCAGGTTTTGTGACACCCTGGGCAAGGAACAGCACGTCAGCCTGCCGATAGGCGCGGTCGATGAAGATTTGTTCGAAGAAGGAAAAATGTTTGACGGTTCATCCATTTCGGGTTGGAAGGGGATCAATGAGTCCGACATGGTGCTGATGCCGGACCTCTCGACCGCGGTCAAAGACCCCTTCGCAGAGCATAAGACCATGATCATCCGTTGCGATGTGCTCGAACCGAATACGATGGAAGGCTACAACCGTTGTCCTCGTTCGCTGGCCAAGCGCGCAGAGGCATACCTGAAGTCCAGCGGAATTGCAGATACCGCCTTCTTTGGACCTGAACCGGAATTTTTTATTTTCGATGATGTGCGGTTCGACGTTGATATGCACGGCTGTTCCTACCGCGTCGACTCGGAAGAAGGCGCCTGGAACACCGGTGCTGAATACGAAGGTGGCAACATCGGTCACCGTCCTGGCGTGAAAGGCGGTTACTTCCCGGTGCCGCCGGTCGACTCTTTGCACGACATCCGTGCCGAGATGTGCCTGATCATGGAAAAGATGGGTATCGAAGTTGAAGTGCACCATCACGAGGTCGGCACGGCTGGACAGTGTGAGATCGGTACCCGGTTCGCTACGCTCGTGGAGAAAGCCGATGAGTTGCTGACCCTCAAGTACGTGGTGCATAACGTGGCGCACGCTGTTGGTAAAACAGCAACATTCATGCCCAAGCCCCTGGTGGGAGACAACGGCTCAGGCATGCACGTGCATCAGTCCATAGCCAAGGACGGAACGAACCTGATGACCGGCGACGGTTATGGCGGGCTGTCAGAAACTGCATTCCACTACATTGGGGGCATCTTCAAACACGCCAAGGCCATCAATGCCTTTGCCAATGCCTCGACCAACAGCTACAAACGACTGGTGCCGGGGTTCGAAGCTCCCGTCATGCTGGCCTACTCGGCCCGTAACCGATCTGCTTCCTGCCGCATTCCGTTTGTCAGCAATCCCAAAGCGCGCCGCATTGAAGTGCGTTTTGGTGATCCCGCGGGGAACGGTTACCTGACCTTCGCGGCCATGTTGATGGCCGGGCTGGACGGGATCAAGAACAAGATCGATCCGGGCCCGCCGATGGACAAGGACCTCTACGACCTGCCGCCGGAGGAAGAAAAACTGATTCCAACCGTCTGTGCATCACTGGACGAGGCGCTGGCGGCACTGGACGAGGACCGGGAGTTCCTGAAGGCTGGTGGTGTATTCGATGATGACCTGATCGATGGATATATCGCGCTTAAAATGGAGGAAGTCACCCGGTTCCGGATGAGCACGCACCCGGTCGAGTTCGATATGTATTATTCTTTGTAACAGGCCAGGGCGAAAAGGATCCTTTGTTTTTGGTCATGCCCCGGCTAGCTGTGAAGCCCCGCATCATTGCGGGGCGGATGAGTAAATTGCACATTGAAAGGAGCATGGAAATGAACAAAGGACTGATCAGTGTATGGGTTGTCACCCTGCTGTTGTTACTGCCAACTCTGGGCTGGCCGGAGGGCCAGATTTACAAGGTGGTCGACAAGGACGGTAACGTCACTTTTACCGACCAGAGGCCGTCGGGAGATGCAGAACCGATGGATTTGCCGCCACTCTCGGTCATCGAATCTGATCTGCCGCCGCCCAGCACTTCAGCTGCCGGGGCGGATGATGCCGAAACTGACGCGCCGCCGACCCCCAGGGAACTGCGAAGGCAATTCCGGGATTTCAGCATCACCCAGCCACTGCAGGAAGAAACGTTCTGGGGCACTGAGAACACGGTGGTCGTGGCGTGGGGCAGTTCCAATGAAATCCCACCCGAATTGAGCGTGATGCTGTACGTTAATGGCGAAGGCCAAAAGGCTTCCGGCCAGGGTTCGGTAACGCTCACGCTGGACCGGGGCGAACACCAGGTCTATGCGGAATTACGTGACCAACGCAATCGCAGGATCGTAACCAGCCCGACCGTCACTTTTTTCATCAAGCAACACTCAGCCAACTTCAGGCGGCCGGGAATTGGGATGCGCAACGGCACACCCTGATGCCTGAGTTTTCCGGCTGCGAAGAGGAACCCGCAGACAGCCGTCTGCTGGACCAGTTGACTACCGGTTTGGTAAGGCTGGATCGGCAGGGAAAAGTGGCGTTGATGAACAGTGCCGCCGAACACTGTCTGCTGGTCAGCAGGGATAGGGCGAAAGGCGCCCGCTTGCGTGATTTGGGGGTGATGCCGGAGGAACTGCTGATGGCTGTTGTCCGGGGTCCCCAGGGTGATGAAAGCCTTCGCCTGCACGAGTTAAAACTGGGCGGTGGATGGTTCGACTGCACTATTCGCGGCCTGGAAAATGAGGGTGTTTTACTGGAATTCCATAGCCTGGAATGGGAACGAAGACGGCTGAGATTGCAACAGCGGGAAGTACAGACCGGGATGCTTGAATTGCTGAGCAGAAACCTCGGCCACGAGGTCAGAAACCCGTTAGGAGGTATTCGCGGGGCAGCACAGATGCTGGCCGATGAACTGGAGACAGGTGAATTGTCGACATTGGCGCGGCTGATCATGCGGGAGTCTGACCGAATCGATGAGCTGATTGAAAGCTTCGGACAGCCTGAACTCGACCGTCAGCCACTGGATTTGTACCCATTGCTGGACGAAGCGTTGGACCTTTTGGTAGCGGAATTTCGCGAGTCGGTAAGCGTTGAGCGGGATTACGACCCCAGCATTCCGCCGATCCAGGGAGACCGGTCGGCGATCCGCCGGGTAGTGCTTAACCTGTTGCGAAACGCGTGCCAGGCCGGCGCCACTGAAGTGTTAATCAAAACCCGGGTGGAGCACAGCAGTGCATTGATGCAGTCAGGGCCGGGCAGCGTCATTCGGCTGGATGTTATGGACAACGGTCCGGGGGTTTCTGAGTCGCTGCAGCCGTTACTGTTTCTGCCGTTCGTTACCGGCCGCAGAGATGGCACCGGGCTTGGGCTTGCGTTATCGCAGCAGATTGCATCCGCGCACGGTGGACTGCTGACTTTCGAAGCGCTGGATCAGGGCAGCCTGTTCACACTTTACTTGCCGTTTACAAACGGCACAGGAAGCAATCATGAAGGTGAATTACATTGAGTGAACGCGCAGATATCTGGGTTGTTGATGACGATGAAGCTATCCGGTTTGTCCTTAAAAGGGCACTCCAGAGAAAGGGCTATGGCGTCAGGTGCTTTGATAGTGTCTCCTCCATTACCGAGTCCCTTCAACGCAACTGTCCTGCAGCGATCCTGACTGATATCCGCTTGCCTGACGCCGACGGTCTCAGCGTGGTAGACACGCTGGATACACTGGGATTAGATATACCGGTTATTGCAATGACTGCATTTTCTGACCTCGACCAGGCGGTCAGCGCATTTCGCAAAGGCGTGTTCGAGTACCTGCCGAAGCCGTTCGACCTGGAGCAGGTCATTTCGGTGATTGAGCGAGCGCTGGCGACCGGCGAAGCGATTCCCAGGGAGCAGGAAGAAGAAGCCGGTGGCAGGCTGCTGGGTGAGTCACAGGCCATGCAGGAAGTGTTTCGTACCATCGGCCGTCTGTCCCGCTCCGATATCAGTGTTCTGATTACTGGTGAGACCGGCAGCGGCAAGGAAGTCGTCGCTCGGGTTCTTCATCAGCACAGCCCCCGCTCGGAAGGGCCATTCGTCGCGATCAACACGGCAGCCATTCCGGCGGAACTGCTGGAATCCGAGCTGTTCGGACATGAAAAGGGTGCTTTCACGGGCGCCCACTCGCGCCGCGTGGGGCGGTTCGAGGAAGCCGCGGGCGGGACACTCTTCCTGGACGAGATAGGAGACATGCCGCTTGCTCTGCAAACGCGGCTGTTACGCGTTCTGGCCGAGGGAGATTATTACCGGGTGGGCGGACGCGACCTGTTGCGGGCCGACGCGCGGATCATTACCGCCACGCATCAGGACCTCGAAGAAAAAGTCCGCTCCGGCAGTTTCCGGGAAGATCTTTACCATCGGCTCAATGTCATCAACATCGCTTTACCGCCACTGCGTGACCGGGCAGAGGACATCGCCATCCTGGCGCGGCGATTCCTGGTACAGGTGGCGAGTGAACTGGGCCTGGAAGTCAAACAGTTACGCCCCGAGACTATCGCGGTGCTGGAAAGTTACGCCTGGCCGGGAAATGTCCGGCAGTTGCTGAATCTCTGTCGTCAACTGTGCGTGATGGCTCCGGGAGAGCAGATTTTCCCCGATGATCTCCCTGCAGACTTGTTTTCAAGGGAGAATTCTTCGCGCGAGGACAGCGCCTGGTCCGAATCCCTGCGACGCTGGGCTGCTCGGGAACTGGTGGCAGGCAGTACCGAGCTGTTCGGCCGTGCCCAGGAGGAACTGGAGCGGGTGTTGATTGACTGTGCACTGGACCAGACCGGCGGGCAGCGGCAGAAAGCAGCCGAATTACTCGGCCTGGGCCGCAACACGCTGACTCGCAAGTTACAGAAATTTGACCTGCAGCGTGATCGCGACGAATTACTGGATCGTCAGGCAGCCGCTGGCGGCACCTGAAGCCAGAAGGTTACAGGTCCATCGTTGACCAGCTGAACCTGCATGTCAGCACCGAAGACACCGGTCTGAACCCCTTCGATGCCGTCGCGGGCGAGCGCTACAAAATAGTCGAACAGGCGAGCTCCTTCGGCTGGCGGGGCGGCAGGTGTAAAGCTGGGGCGGTTGCCGCTGTTGGTGTCCGCCGCCAGGGTGAATTGAGGTACCAGCAAAAGTTGCCCCCCTGATTGCACCAGGTTCAGATTCATGCGGCCGGTTTCGTCCGGAAAAATGCGATAGGCCAACAAGCGCTGCAGCAAGCGGTCTGCCTGGATTTCTGAATCCCCACGTTCAACGCCGATCAATGCCAGTATGCCCCTGGAAATATGCCCCTCGATATTTCCGTTAACAATGACAGCCGCTTCGGCTACTCTCTGTATCAATGCAATCATGACGGTCATTCTATCCAAAAGATGATTTATGCAGCCAAATTCATTTTGTGGCTTCTCAGCCGGATGCCAGCGGGCATGCCGTTCTGGTTGTCCGGCAAAGGGGCAGGCTTGTGGATGCGGCTATCTCCGGTCAAGCGGCACACTGCCGAGCGAAACCTGGAACGTTGTTATCCCGGAATATCGCTGGAGGAACGAGATCGCCTGGTGCATGACAGTTTCCGGCATTACCTTTGCGCCATCCTGGAGACCGGGCGCAACTGGTACTGGCCGCTGGAAAAACTGCAATCCCTGTGTGACGGTATCGTCAACGAAGAATTGATCTGGGACAGTCTGAAGACAGGTCGGGGTGGGGTAGCGCTGGCCCCGCATTTCGGGGCCTGGGAGTACCTAGGCATGTTTCTCCAGGGTATTCCGGATATCGCTATTTTGTATAAGCCGCCGTCGAACCCGGGCCTGGAGAAAGCTTTGTTGTCGCGCCGTCGCCGCGGGGGTGGGGCGCTGATACCGGCCACGGCGACCGGGCTGCGTAAACTTTATGCGCATATTCGCGCCGGCAAGGGCGCCGGGATACTGCCGGATCAACAGCCGTCTGCCGGACAAGGCAAGTTTGCGCCCTTTTTTGGCAACCAGGCGCTCACCGGCGTGCTGGTGCCAAGGCTGGTGCAGCGGACCAACTGTGTGGTTGTGGCGACGGTCTGTGAGCGCCTGGAGGGTGGACGTTACCGGGTTCACATGCTGGCAGTCGATGACGACATTTATTCCCGGGATATCGAAACTTCGCTGGCTGCGATGAATCGCGCGATCGAGCAATGTATCGCCATCGATCCGGCGCAATATTTGTGGAGTTACAGACGTTTCAAGACGCAGCCGGAAGGCGCAGAACCGTTCTACGATTCCCGCTGATCAGTCCCTCCAGAAGGCGGGTGTCAGCAGCACCAGCAGCGTGTAGATCTCCAGCCTTCCCATCAGCATGGCGATGCTCAGGATAATCTTGGCCGGATCGCTCAATCCCGCGTAATTGGGTCCTACTTTGCCCAGTGCCGGGCCCAGGTTCGTGATGCACGCGGCTACGGCCGAGTAGGCGGTTTCCGAGTCCAGGCCGGTTGCGGTCAGCAGGATGGTCATGACCGCGAAACTTGCGATGTAGAGAAAAAAGAAACCCCACACGGCGCTGATCACGGTATCGGAAGTTTTCTGACCACCTATTTTCACCGGGATGATGGCATGGGGGTGAATCAGTCTCTGGATTTCCCGAACGGACTGGCGGTAGAGCAGAATGACGCGAATCACTTTCATGCCACCGGCAGTGCTGCCGGCGCAGCCGCCAATAAAAGCAATCAGGATCAGCATCACGGGCAGGAACCCTGGCCAGGTATAAAATGGCGCGGTGGTGAAGCCGGTCGTCGTCATGGCAGAGACCACCTGGAAAATACCATATCGAAACGATAACGCCAGTGTTTCATAGGTACCGGTCAGGTAAAGTGCAAAGCTGACCAGGATGGCGAACCCAAGCAGCAGCGAGGCATACACCTTGAGCTCAGGGTCCAGGAAATAGGGTTGTGCACTGGCGCGCCGCCAGGCTGTGAAATGAAGGGCGAAGTTAATTCCCGCAATGGCCATGAACACGATGGCAACGATTTCCACCGTCGGATTGTTCCAGTAGGCCAGGCTGTCGTTATGGGTAGAAAATCCACCGATCGCCACGGTGCTGAATGCGTGTCCGAATGCGTCGAACAGTTTCATACCGGCCAACCAGTAGGCGAAAATACAGGTAATCGTGATACCGACATAGATGAGCCACAAGGCTTTTGCGGTCTCGGTGATTCGCGGCGTCAGCTTGGCGTCCTTCATCGGCCCCGGGGTTTCGGCCCGGTACAATTGCATGCCGCCGATGCGCAGCATCGGCAGGACGGCGACAGCAAGAACGATGATACCCATGCCGCCCAGCCATTGAAGTTGCTGGCGGTAATACAGCACGGCCCTGGGCAGCGCATCGATATCGGTGACGATGGTTGCGCCCGTGGTTGTCAGCCCGGACATCGACTCGAAAACCGCATCGACATAGCTCAGGTCTGGTGAGCTCAGCAGTACGAAGGGCAAGGCACCGACCAGCACCAGCACCAGCCAGGCGCTGACCACGATCAGAAACCCGTCCCGTAATCGCAGTTCCTGGTGAGCGTTTCTTACCGGGAAGTAAATCAGCAGGCCCAACGCCAGCAGGCTGGCGGCGCTGACCAGGAACAGGCCGGCGGTTCCATCGGTATAGAACAGCGAAACCAGCACTGGTGGCAGCATCATCAGGCTGGATCCGGCAAGCAGGAAACCGATGACCCTTTGGACGGCAGAGAAGCCCATTAACGCCTCATATGAAAATTGCACCGACCTGGAAAAGACGCTCGACCGATGCAATCTGGCGCTTGTCCGGGACGAACAGGATGACGTGATCGTTCTCAAGAATCACCGTATCGTGGTGCGCAATAATGACATCTTCACCCCTCACGACGGCAGGGATCGTGGTGCCGGCCGGCAGTTCAATATCTTCGATGGCCCTGCCGACCACTTTTGAACTTCGCTTGTCGCCCAGCGCGACAGCCTCAATGGCTTCCGCTGCACCTTTTCTGAGAGAGTGGATCCGCACCATGTTGCCGCGCCGGATATGTGTCAGCAAAGCGCCGATCGTGATCTGCTGAGGTGATACCGCGATATCGATAGCGCTGGACTCTACCAGGTCGACATAAGCGGGCCGGTTGATAATGGCTATGACTTTTTCCGCTCCCATGCGCTTGGCAAGCATCGAGGACAGAATATTCGCTTCATCGTCATTGGTCAGCACGCAGTAGACATCGGTGGTGTCGATCGCTTCTTCCCGCAGCAACTCCTCGTCGGCGCAATCTCCCACCAAAACGATGGCTTTCTCCAGGTTTTCGGCGATCTCCTCTGCACGCTGGTGGCTGCGCTCGATAATTTTCACATGGTGATTACGTTCCAACTGCCTGGCCAGGTTACTGCCAATATTGCCGCCACCTGCCAGGATGATTCGCCTGACGGGATTATCGAGTGGCCGCAGTTCCTTCATCATGGTCCGGATGTTTTTCTGCGCAGCCAGGAAGAAAACCGTGTCGTTTTCTTCGATAACCGTCAACCCGTCAGGAATGATGGTTTTGTCCTGCCGGTAAATCGCCGCGATCCGGGCTTCCGCGCCGGCCGGCATGTGGTGCCTGAGCGTGTGCAGCCTGTGCCCCACCAGGGGGCTGCCTGCGTAAGCCTGCGTAGCAACCAGCTGTGCACGGCCATCTGCGAAGTCCAGTACCTGCAGTGCGCCGGGGTACTCGATCAGGCGCGCGATATACTGTGTCACCAGGGTTTCCGGGCTGATCAGAACGTCGACAGGACAATGTTCGCGTTCGAACAGCTTGGTATTATCGATGTAGTCGGAAGAGCGGATACGGGCAATCCGTGTCGGCGTGTTGTACAAGGTGTAGGCCACCTGGCAGGCAGTCATGTTGACTTCGTCGCTGCTGGTCAGGGCGATGATCAGGTCGGCGTCTTCTATACCCGCGCGCACCAGCACGGTCGGGTGAGAGGCGAAGCCGATGACTCCCCGGATGTCCAGGCGGTCCTGGAGATCCTTCAGGTGCGTAGCATTGGTGTCCACTACGGTGATGTCGTTTTCCTCGCTGGAAAGGCTGTGAGCGACGGTTGAGCCCACCTGTCCTGCGCCCAGGATGACGATTTTCATTTTTGACCCCCACCGGAAGTCGCCGCGGTTTTCGGGTCAACTCCCAGGGCCCGCAGCTTCCGATAAAGATGGGTTCGTTCCATGCCCACGGATTCTGCCAGCCGACCCACACTGCCGCCGGCTTCCTTCAGCTTGTATACCAGGTATTCCCGTTCGAATTGCTCTCGGGCTTCCCTCAGCGGCAGATCAAAAAACGGCGGGTGAGATGCGCCAGCAGAACCAGTGGCTGGCGGATTTTGCTGCAATGCTTCTTCCACTTCGGCTACCGATACTTCACCCTCGCCACCCAGCACCAGCAGGCGCTGGACCAGGTTTCTTAATTCCCGGATATTTCCCGGCCAGGGGTGATTTCGCAAACGGTTCTGGGCTGCGACCGAGAAAGGCCGATAGGGTAAGTCCTGTTGATTGGGAAACATTTCAGCATAGAATCTGACCAGTTCCGGTACGTCATCAGGACGGTCCCTGAGCGGAGGAACCTGCAACGGTAAGACATTCAGCCGGAAATAAAGCTGCTGCAGGAGATCATCGTCCCGCGCCAGTTCGAGCATGTTGACACTGCCACTGGCGATCAGCCTGCAGTCCAGCGTCCGGGAGTCAGCTTCGAGCATTTGCCCCAGGGCTTTCAGGGCGTCATCCGGCAGGTCCTGCAGTTCGGGAATGAAAAGTGAGCCTTGAGAGGCTTTTTCAATGAGCTCGTTCAGGTAGTCCCTGGCGCCGCCTGCAACGAGAGCGCCGTGATCCAGCACCACAAATGCCCCCTCCAACTTGCCCTGGTCGTGGATAAAGCGGGCCAGGTTTTCACGGCCACTGCCTTTCTCACCAGAGATCAGCGCAGGAAGTTGGCGTTGTGCTGCCTGCTCAGCCTTGCTGCGCAGTACTTGCATCAACGCGCTGCTGCCGATCGGTTCACTGGAGTGTGTCGCTTGCGACGCAGTCGTTTTTGCGCCTTTTTTGTCCGCTTCCAGCGCCTGATTTACGATCGACAGGAGTTTTGCCAGTGAAATGGGTTTCTGAACGAAATCGTGCGCTCCCAGGCGTGTCGCCTCGATAGCAGTTTCCAGTGTGCCATGCCCCGACATGATGATGATCGGACATTCCAGGCCGCCACCCGATGACCATTCCCTCAACAGCGTGATTCCATCGACATCCGGCATCCAGATATCGAGTAGCACCAGGTCAGGAGTGCTGGCGGTAAATTGCATGCGCGCTGCTTCGCCGTTTTTGGCGATTGACACCCGGTGTCCTTCATCTTCAAGGATATCCCGCACCAGTTCGCGGATATCGGGTTCATCGTCAACGACTAGAATGTGTGCCTGGGTCATATTCAATGGCCTGTTGCTTTCGCGCAACAGCTTACTCCACGGGCAGCCTGATGAGAACCCTGGCGCCACCTGCCGATGGATTTGATATCTCTATTTTTCCGCCATGCTCGGAAACGATTTTTTTGCAGATGGCCAGGCCAAGGCCGCTGCCTCTGGCCTTATTGCTGATATAGGGCTCGAATGGCTGGTTCAGAACCCTGTCCGGGAAGCCAGGTCCATCGTCGCTCACTTCCAGTTCCAGCCAGGTTCTTCCATCCTGCTGGTGGGCCATGCTGCTGATGGAGATGGAGGCGACCCCTGCCGTCTTCGCCTCCTGCGAATTGCGGATCAGGTTATGTAATAGCTGGCGTATCCGCCCGCCATCAGCCTGGAGTCCCGCAGGATTTTCGCACAGCTGCAAATCAAACCTGAGGTTGGAGTCGCCCTGCTGGTAGAGGGCGACGACTTCGTTCAATAACCCCATGAGATCGAGCGGTTTCAGGCTCAATTCCGGTTCCTGGGCATAGTCACCGAAAGCGTCGACCAGCTTTCGCAGGGCCTCCACCTGGGCAACGATGGTGCCCGATGCCTTGTCAAGCATCGCACTGTCGTCCGCATCCAGTTTGTTCGCAAGTTTCATGTGCAATCGTTCTGCCGCCAGTCGAATGGGCGTCAGGGGATTCTTTACTTCGTGTGCCAGGCGCCGCGCCACTTCTGCCCAGGCAGCGTCTCTTTGGGCCTGGTTCAGAATGGTCACGTCGTCAAATACGATGACGTAGCCGTCTTCAGCCTGCTCACCGGGCAGTGACAGCATCGGCAGACGCGAGCCACGCAGTAGCAGGACCAGCGGTGTGCCTGGGCGCTCGATCCTGATTTCCTGCTGCCATTGAGACCGGCCTGTTCGAATCTGGCGTGTTATCTCATCGGTAAAACCGGACAGGAACGGGGCGTCAATCAACAGGTTCTTCAATGGCTGCCCGCCAGGCGCCGCGCTCTCCAGGCTGAGGCTGAACGATTCCGGTAAGCCCAGGATCTGCTTGCTCGCGGCATTGCCGGTGATGACCCGGCAATCATGGTCCAGCGTCAGCACGCCTGACGAGAGATTACCCAGCACGGTTTCAAGGTATTCCCCCTGGGCTTGCAGTTCTGCCCTGCTTTCCTCTGCTTCGAAGCTCGCTTTTTTCAGGGCCTGGGTCATCTGGTTGAAGGACTCCACCAGAAAGCCGATTTCATCACGTTGGCCGGCTGCAACTTCCTTGCCGAAATCACCTGCGGCGACTTCACGGGTCGCAGTCGAAAGAGAAGACAGTGGCGCCACCATTCTGCGCGCCGCATTCAGGGCCGCCAGGATCGCCAGCAAAATGGTCAGCATCAGTACCAGGGTCAGCACCAGCAGAAAACTCTGCTTTAGCGACTGCCTGAGATAGCTCACGTTCTGATACCTGTGGTATTCCTGCTCGATGGACCCGGTCAGCGTGGTGATATCTGGTGGTAGAGGATAGATGGCTTGCAGAAAACGGGGGGACGTACCGGGGTAGGGTGCAGGCATCAACTGTATGACCCGGATTTGCAGGCCGCCATCGGCGGTAGGCTCGGCCGCGGCATATTCCCCCTGCTGGCTTGCCTGCAGGATGGCAAAGTCATTCGGCCGCTCGGGCAGTCCCGTGAGCGCATTGATGTTGGCCGTGGCGACCAGTCTGCCGGCAGTCTCAAGGACAGACAGTTCCACCGGCCCGGCAGCACGGACACGGCTGAGTAACGCCTGCCGCAGCATTTCACCGTCTTCAGACGTTTGCGCCAGGTCGGCTGCGGTGTCCCTGAGCTGGTTTCTGACTTCCAGCGTTCGGGTATCCAGAAACTCCTGCCCCAGTTCGAGTGAATCCGCCAGCGCAGTTTCGACCTGCACATCAAACCAGCCGTCTATGGTGCTGGTCAGAAACCAGGCCGAAAAAATAAACACGATCAGTGCGGGTGGCAGGGACAAGGCCAGGAAATTGCGGACCCAGCGGGCTGCCAGCAGGGCGCCGGGCTTGCCTTGCCGGACATTCCGGGCCAGGTTGTGCAATCGCGACACGATACTCCACAACAGGATGGCGAGTGCCAGGCCGGTCACGGTCAGCACCCAGATAAAACTGTTTTCCAGCCAGGCTCCTTCCGGGCCGGTGGATTCATTCTGCGCGCTGGTCACCAGCAGCAAGGCCACCAGCAAAGCCACCAGCAGCGCCAGTGCAGGTAGCGTGCGGAACAGCAGCCGCTGTATCCGGTTGCTTTTTTTTCGCTGCGTATTCATGCAGTTATCATGCCTCGGGCTGGAGTTCCAGTGGCCAGGAGGACCAGGTTGAATCATGCTGCCAGCTGGAAGAAAGGAGCACGGGCAAACGCATGGGTGGTGGCATGGATGACTGGTCCAACCGGGTTCGGGCGAGTATCTCGTAATTTCCCGAAGGCAAAGCGCCGGTGGGCAGGGAAATCCGGAGTTCTGACAGTTCGGCCAGCACGTGTCTCAGTCGAGGGTAGGTCTTGACGCTTACGCCGTCCGCAACGGTCAGCCGGTAATGGTCACTCAGGGGCAAGTAACGGATTTCATAGTGGTTTACCAGTTCCGCCACTCGTACCTGGCTGCTCGCATCCCGTAAAGTGAGTTCGATGTTGATGGTCAGGGGCACGCCATGAATCAGCGCTTCCCTTGCCTCACTGCTCAATGCGAGATCCTGTTCATAGCCAACCATCAGTTTTCCGTTGGACCAGGTGGCGTCAATTCGGGTCAGCTGGAAGCGCTGGCTGGCAGCCGGATCGGTGCATCCGGCCAGGCAGGCCAACAGCAACAGCATCGCCAGGCGTGGCCCGTCAGTGAGATTTTTTGAGCCGGGCATAGAAGAAGCCGTCCATTTCCTGGTCGCCTGGAAAAATTTGCCTGCCGTTATCCTGGTGTTCACCCCAGGAAACGTCCAGTTGCTCCGCGTGTGCATCCGGCTGCTTTTCCAGGAAAGCCTGTATTTGCGCGTTGTTTTCAAGCCTGAGTACCGAACAAGTTGCGTACAGCAGGATACCCCCGGGTGTCAGTAGAGACCATAGGCGCTGCAGTAACTTCGCCTGCAGGGTTACCGCCTCCTGCACCTGGTCCCTTGATCTGAGCCACTTGATTTCGGGGTGCCGGCGGATCACACCGGTAGCGGTGCAGGGTGCATCCAGCAGAATACGGTCAAAGAAGGACCCATCCCACCACTCGTTCGTGTCGGCCGCATCCGCGGTCACCAGCCTTTGATTCTGTGTATCCCGCAGTTGCAGACGGTCCATATTTTCTTCAACCTGGGTGAGCCGCGACTGGCTTCGATCGATCACTGTCAGTTTCACGCCGGGTTCCTTTTCCAGGATGTGGCAGGTTTTGCCACCCGGTGCGGCGCATGCATCCAGCACGGCATGGTGACCCTGGATGTCCAGCAAACCTGCCGCCAACTGGGCAGCAGGGTCCTGTACTGAAAACCGCCCTTTTTCGAATCCGGGGAGCCGGGTCACGGCAGCCGCCGGGCTTACCTTGACGGCATCTTCCAGCGTAACGTGGCGATCGACGTCGAAGCCTGCAGCCGAAAGATCATTTATCGTTTCAGTGGCATCGCAGCGCCGGTTCAGCCTCAACCACAAGGCGCCTGGCTGTTGATTGGCGCGCGCTATTTGTTGCCAGTGCTCCGGCCAGTCGTGTTTCAGGGAGTCAAGCAGCCAGCCGGGATGAGCAAAGCGTTCTTCGCGCTGATCCAGCAGACGGATCAGTTCAGTCTTCTCACGCTGAAAACGTCGCAGTACCGCGTTGATGACCGGTACCGCCCAGGCTTTTTTTAACTTCTTCGCACATTCTGCTGTTGCATGGGTGGCTGCGTGATCTGCGCCGCCGTCCTGCCACAACTGGTAAAGACCAATCAGGATGAGACGTTGGATATCCCGGTCTTTGCGGCGCAGAGGCTTGCGCAACAATTTGCCGGAGAGCCACTCCAATGCAGTCAGCCAGCGTAATACACCGTAACTGAGATGCATTGCGAAGGCGCGGTCTCTGGCGCTTTGCACGCGGCTGTCGCTGTCCGCTTCGGCCAGGCTCTTATGGCTATCCAGCACTTCTGACAGGATGGCCAGCGTAGCCAGTCTCGCATTATCGAAAGATGACTTGCTCAACTCACGTGACCCAGCCGGTCCGGCAGCGTTACAGCGTTGAGGAAATCGGCTGCGCTCATGCGCCGCTTGCCAGGCCGCTGTAATTCAAGCAGACGCAATACGCACTTGCCGGTGGCTATCTGGATGCCTTCGGCGCCTTTCTTCAACACCGTGCCGGGTGCACATTGATGGGTTTCTTCCATGATTTCAGCCTTCCAGATTCGGGTTCTTTCCGCTCCCATCATGCACCAGCTGACCGGCCAGGGGTTGAATGCCCTTATCTGGCGTTCCAGCGCAGCAGCGGATGCGGACCAGTCGATCTGTGCTTCCGCCTTGTCAAGCTTGCGCGCGTAAGTCACGCCCTGTTTTGGCTGTGGCGTTGTGGGCAGGGATTGTCCGCGGGCCAGCGCTCGAACGCATTGCAACAGCGTGGTGGCCCCCAATTCAGCCAGTTTGTCATGCAGGCTGCCGCCGCTCTCATCATCCGCCAGTGGAATACGCTCACACTTCAATAACGCCCCGGTGTCCAGTCCTTCGTCCATTTGCATGATGCAAACGCCCGATTCTGGATCTCCAGCCTCGATCGCGCGTTGCACGGGCGCGGCGCCCCGCCAGCGCGGCAGCAGCGAAGCGTGGATATTCCAGCAGCCGAACTTTGGGATCTGCAGGATATTTGCCGGCAGGATCAAACCGTAGGCGACAACGACCATCAGGTCTGCCCGGAACCCTGTTATGAGCCTGGCTGCGTCATTCGATCTGAGCGTTTCAGGCTGAAAAACCTCGATACCATGCTCGAGGGCGGTGCGCTTAACCGGACTGGCCTGCAGCTTTCTGCCGCGCCCTGCCGGCCGGTCCGGCTGGCTCAGTACCGCCACCGGCGCCAGCCCCTCTTCAATCAGCGCCAGCAGTGGCGGGACCGAAAAATCAGGCGTTCCCGCGAAAAGAATACGGAGGTCGTGCTGGGTAGCGTAGCGGCTCAGAGCAGGGCCTTCGATGTCTTCTGGACGGCAACTTTCCTTTGTTTTTCCAGCTTTTTGGTCACCATCCGCTGTTTCAGAGGCGACAGGTAGTCGACGAACAGTTTGCCCTGAAGGTGGTCCATTTCATGCTGCAGGCAGACCGCATGCATTCCATCCAGATCCTCTTCGAAGAAGCCGCCATCGGCATTTTGCGCGCTGATGCGGATTCTCTCCGCCCTGCTGACTTCCGCGTAAATACCCGGAACGGAAAGGCAACCCTCTTCGCAGGTTTCGGTGCCTTCCGACTCGAGGATTTCAGGGTTGATGTAGACGCGGGGGGTGTCCTGGGCCTCACTTACATCGAGGATCAGCAGCCGTTTGTGTACATTGACCTGCGTGGCTGCAAGGCCTATCCCGTCTGCCGAATACATGGTTTCAGTCATGTCTTCAATCAGGCGCTGAAGCTCGTCGTCAAACGCTTCGACCGGTTTCGCTACCGTTCTCAGACGTGGATCAGGGATTTCTAGAATTTCTAATTTGGCCATATGCTTACACGCTAAAAAAATAATTTAGATGAACTTTGCTCCGGTATTTATTATGATAGCCAATGGTGGACCCTGTTCGCCAGAGTTAAAACTGACCGCATCTGACAGATGGCTGGATGCCTACTAGAGAGGAAGGAACGTGATCAGAACACTCATGCACCTCACCATAGCCGCGATTATGCTTACCGGAGTTGCCCTGGCGCAGGATGTCGCCGTGCGCTCCGACCACCCTGACCAATACGTGGTGGTCAAAGGCGATACGCTTTGGGATATTTCAGGGAAATTCCTGGATAAACCATGGCAATGGCCTGCGATTTGGCATGCAAATCCGCAAATTAAAAACCCCCACCTGATCTATCCCGGCGATGTCGTGTCGCTGGTGTATGTTGACGGTGTCCCCCAACTGAGACTCAACCGTAACGGTACGAACACGGTCAAGATGTCGCCTTCCATCCGCGTGGTGGATCGGGACGATGCGATCAGTGCGATTCCGTTCGAGTCCATCAAGCCCTTTGTGCGCGATCTGCGGGTTCTTTCCCCCGCCGAATTCGAAGGATTGCCTTACGTCGTGGCCAACCAGGAGGAACGCCGCACGTCAACCTACAGTGACACTGCCTATGTTCGCGGGCTGAATGCCCAGGTTGGCGAGGAATTCGTCGTGGCACGCCTGATGAACATCTATGACATGGCAGGCAGTCCGCCGGAAATACGACGGGTTCTGCCCCAAAGAGGCTGGCGCGTGGTGCCCAACGTCTGGGACCGGGAGCAGCATACATGGAACCAGGTAGCCCCCTGGGACCGCCGGCCCAAAAACCCGCTGGGTTATGAGATGTTCGAGGTCAGCCGCGTTCGCGTCTCGCAAACCGGGGACATTTCTGTCGTGGATATCATCCGTGACCGGACAGAGGTTCGCGAGGGAGACTTTATACTTCCCGTCAGCGATATGGGTTACGAAAGTGTTTTCTACCCCAGCGCAATGGACGAGGTTCCGGAAGGCCTGCGGGTCCTGGCGACATCCGGGCAACGCAGTGGTGTCGGGCTGTACCAGATTGTTTCCATCAATGGTGGAACCAACCAGGGAATCCAGCCGGGTAACGTGTTTTCCGCGTTCCGGACTGGACAGAAGATCGACGACCGTGTCGGTTTCCGCGAAGGAAGTTTTTCCACGGAAGCCAACGTGCGATTGCCTGATACCTATGATGGCGTTGTCATGGTGTTCCGGACTTTCGAAGATATCAGTTATGGGATGGTCATGGGTGGTTCGCGGGTGGTCGTCGAATTCGACACCCTTCGGCATCCGGACGAACGAATGTAATTTGAGGCAAGCTGTTTAGCGCGGCAGCATGCCCGCAGACACGGGGTTTGCCGTCAATAATTACAAAGATTGGTTAGTTGCTCTAAGGGCCCCCCGCCTGGGGGGCTCGCGCCTGGTGCGATTGATGAAACACTTCGATGGCGCCGGAGCCCTGCTTTCTGCCACTCACGGGCAGTTGCGCAAAGCAGGGCTCGATGAGGATGCCATCGCGGCCATCAGGAATCCTGACGAACAACTCTTTGCTTCCGATCTTGAATGGCTGGAGCAGGACTCTCACCAGCTGATCAGCTGGCAGGATGAGCGGTATCCGCCGCTTTTGCGCGATATATCCTCGCCGCCTGCGGCGCTATTTGTCGAAGGTGATCCGGATATCCTCTGGTTGCCGCAGTTAGCGGTCATCGGCAGTCGAAATCCGACGACTGGTGGATGTGACAATGCCCGGGATTTTGCAGCTGAACTCAGCCGGCAAGGCCTGACGATAACCAGTGGCATGGCGTCCGGAATCGATTCCGTAGCTCACCAGGCGGCACTGGACAGCGGCAAGCCCACCGTCGCGGTCATGGGCACCGGGCTGGACCGGATTTATCCAGCAAGCAGCAAAAGCCTGGCGCTGCGGATCCGCAAGGAAGGAGTACTGGTTTCCGAATTGCCGCTTGGCACCGGCGCAAAGCGGTCTCATTTTCCATCCCGAAACCGCATCATTTCCGGGCTCAGCCTGGGAGTGCTGGTCATCGAGGCCGGCTTGAGAAGCGGCACGCTGATTACTGCCCGGCTTGCAGCAAACCAGGGGCGCGATGTCTTTGCACTACCCGGTTCCATTCACAACCCGATGGCCAAGGGTTGTCACCGCCTGATACGTGATGGCGCGAAGCTGGTCGAAGCCGTGGATGAAATCCTGACTGAACTTGCGCCGATGGCAGGGCAGTTGGCGGGAGAACTAAAAAGGCAGATTGAACTCCAACCGACCGACAGGGTGGCGGTTTCGCTTGATTCTGGTGGATATGACCCCCAACTGGACGAGGATCCGGATTACCGGGTTCTCTGGACGTGCCTGGGTTATGACCCCAAACCCATTGACACGATTATTGAGCAAAGTGGATTGACGGCGAGAGCCGTGTCAGCCATGCTGCTCATGCTAGAGCTGAGAGGAAAGGTTGAGGCACATACCGGGGGAGCCTACAGCCGAAAAAAATAAGAGGTTAATAATGAAAGAAAACGTGCTCGACGTGTTGATGTACCTGTTCGAGAACTACTTCTACGATGAACCCGAAACACAACCTGATCGGGCTTCCATGGAAGAGAACCTGCACGAGGCCGGTTTCAGCAACGGAGAAATCGACAAAGCCTTCAAATGGCTTGATGGCCTGGCAGAACAGCGTTACCAGCCGGACTTCAAGATGCACACGGATCAGCCCATCCGGATTTTTGTCGATTCTGAAATTAACCGCCTGGACACGGCCTGTCGGGATTTCCTGCTGTTCCTGTCCAATTCCGGGATTCTGGACGCGCAGCGGCGCGAACTGGTGCTGGATCGCCTGATGGCGCTGGAAAGCGACGAAATCTTGCTGGAGGATGTGAAATGGGTGGTCCTGATGGTTCTTTTCAACCAACCCGGGCAAGAGGCGAATTACGCATGGATGGAAGATTTGATGTTTGACACGGAGCAAGACTACCGCCATTAATAAATAAGGACGGCCTTTTTTCTCGCTGTCTGATGCCAGCATTCCCTCTCGATCGAAGCGATAATGATCGCGCAGGGTAGCTTTAATTTTAAATTTGTGAGGATCGCGATATCAATCTTCTCATTGTAGAATCGCCGGCAAAGGCGGCAACCATCAACCGTTATCTCGGCAAGGATTTCACGGTATTGGCCTCGTATGGACATGTCAGGGACCTGCCTTCGAAAGACGGTGCGGTGGACCCCGATAATGACTTCGCCATGACCTATGAGCTGAATGAAGACAGCGAAAAGCATGTCAGGGCTATTGTCCGGGCTGCGAAGAAGGCGGATGCAATCTACCTCGCAACTGACCTTGATCGCGAGGGTGAAGCCATTTCGTGGCATATCTACGAGATCCTGCGCGAACAAGGCCTGGCGGAAACCAAGACTTTTTACCGGGTGGAGTTTTCAGAAATCACCCGGAAAGCGATCCAGGATGCCGTGGACAACCCACGGGAGCTGTCAATGGATCTGGTGAACGCACAGCAGGCGCGTCGTGCGTTGGACCACCTGGTTGGTTTCAACCTGTCGCCACTGCTCTGGAAAAAGATCAAGACAGGCCTCTCCGCCGGGCGGGTGCAAAGTCCTGCCCTGCGCATGATCGTCGAGCGGGAGCGCGAGATAGAGGCGTTCAATCCACAGGAATACTGGTCCATCGAGGCCGACATGAGCCACGCTGACCAGGCTTTTGAAGCCCGCCTGGTGCGTATCGAGAACGACCGGCTGAGGCAATTCGATATATCCGATGCGGATCATGCTCACAGAGTACGCGACCGGCTGATAAAAGCGGCTGACGGCAAGTTGCAGGTGGCCAGGGTCACACGCAAGCAGCGAAAAAGGCGCCCTTCGCCCCCCTTTATCACTTCAACTCTGCAACAGGATGCTTCCAGGAAATTACGGTTCACTGCCCAGCGGACCATGAGAACCGCGCAAAACCTCTATGAGGCAGGGCACATCACCTACATGCGCACCGACTCCGTGCACCTGTCCAATGATGCCCTTGCTGATTTACGCGCCCAGATCAAGAGTGAATTCGGAGCCGAGTTTGCGCCGGAGAAACCGAATTTCTACAAGACCAAGTCAAAGAACGCGCAGGAAGCGCATGAAGCCATCCGCCCTACTTCTGCCGGGCAGACACCTTCGTCCCTCAAGTCAAAACTGACCGAGGACCAGTTTCGGCTGTATGAGTTGATTTACCGCCGGGCGATGGCGTCCCAGATGGTTCCTGCTCTGATAGACACGGTGGCCGTGGAATTTGACTGTGATTCCGACGCGACCTTCCGCGCCAATGGTTCGGTGATCGCATTTCCCGGCTTCCTCCGCGTATACGAAGTGTCATTGCCGAAGGGCAAGGAAGAAAAAGAAAGCAACCTGCCGGATATGTCCGAAGGCGATATCGTGACGCTCAAGGAAATTCGGGCGGAACAGCACTTTACCGAACCCCCGCCGCGATTTTCGGAAGCCAGCCTGGTCAAGGCGCTGGAAGACTTCGGAATCGGCCGGCCATCTACCTATGCGAGCATCATCCAGACCCTGGTGCGCAGAAAATACGTGGATCTGGATCGCCGGCGTTTCATTCCCACGGATACCGGCAGGGTGGTAGCCCGCTTCCTTGAGAATCATTTCGAACCCTACGTAGACTACGAATTTACCGCGCGAATGGAAGACACGCTGGACGAGATTTCACGGGGGGAAATACACTGGATTCCGCCGCTGATGCAATTCTGGAAACCGTTCATTAAGCGAATCAGGGACAAGGAAGAATCGGTCAGCCGGCAGGAAGCAAAGCTGACCCGCGTGCTCGGAACCGATCCGGCCACGGGTAAGGAAGTGTCCGTCCGGCTCGGCCGATTCGGCCCGCATGCGCAGATCGGCAGTGTCGAAGACGAGGAAAAACCCAAGTTTGCCGGGCTGCAGCCGGGACACCGGCTGGAAACCATTACGCTGGAAGAGGCGCTCGAATTGTTCAAACTGCCCAGAGCGCTGGGTTTTACGCCTGATGGCGAGGAAGTCTCAGTGGGCATCGGGCGCTTTGGCCCGTACATCCGCTATGGCAGCAAATTCGTGTCACTGAAGGATGCGGACCCCCATACGGTGGAATTATCGCATGCGCTGGAACTGGTCGCCGCCAAGAAACAGGCTGACCTGGACCGGATATTGAGGACCTGGGATGACTCTGATGTCCAGATCCTGAAGGGTCGATGGGGGCCGTTCATCACCGACGGCAACAAGAACGCGCGTATGCCCAAGGACCGCGAACCGGATTCGATGACGCTGGAAGAGTGCCTCGCCCTGCTTGAAGCAGCTCCGGACAAGCGCAGCCGCAAGAAAGCTTCCAAGAAGAAAGCCGGCAAGAAAAAGGCGGGCAAGAAGAAAGCGGCCAGGAAAAAGACGGCCCGGAAGAAAGCGACCAAAAAGAAAGCGACCAGAAAGAAAGCAGCCAGCAAGCGCGCAGACGCCACGGCAGTGGTCTCAACATCAGACGGTTAGACCATTGGTGCCTGGTGGTTCGCTACTGACGATCGAGGAGGCCGTGGCCTGTCTGCAAAGCGGCAAAGTGATTGGCTACCCCACCGAGGCAGTGTACGGCCTGGGCTGTGATCCTCGCTGTGAAGCCGCAGTCCGACAGATTTTGTCTCTGAAACAGCGCCCCGCATCAGCCGGGCTGATCCTGATTGCCGATGATATGGAACGCTTCAGGGCGTTTATCAAACCCCTGGATGCTGACCTTGAGGCTCGCGCACGATCGGTTTGGCCTGGCCCCGTGACCTGGTTGATTCCCCGGGCGGATGATGTTCCTTCCTGGCTGGCGGGGGATCACCAGACGATCGCTCTCAGGGTTACGGAGCACCCGGTTTGTATCGCTCTATGCGCGGCTTTTGGCGGTGCCATCGTGTCGACCAGCGCAAATCCCAGGCATGGAGACCCTGCCCGTAATCCAGGCCAGGTGCGGGCCTACTTCGAAGATGCCCTGTGCGGGGTTGTGGCTGGTGAACTGGGCGGCGGCTACAACCCCAGCGAAATTCGCGACCTGGCCACTGGCCGGGTGCTGCGGGAGGGATGACCTTGGAACCCGCTGAACAGGTATCCACGGACCGGGTAAAAGAGTACATGCTGCAGCTGCAGCAACGGATCTGCCAGTCGCTGGAGGAGGAAGACGGCCAGCAGCGATTCCTGCAGGATGACTGGAGCCGGGCAAAGAGCGAGTCACAGAACGACGGACCGGTACTGGGAGGAGGTGGCCGCAGCCGGGTATTGGCCAATGGCGCCGTTTTTGAACAGGCCGGTGTCAATTTTTCACACGTCACCGGGGATGCCTTGCCGCCTTCGGCCACGGCCATGCGGCCTGAACTGGCCGGAAGAAGCTTCGAAGCTCTGGGGGTGTCACTGGTGATACACCCTGAAAACCCGCATATTCCCACTTCACATGCCAATATCCGGTTTTTTATGGCTGAAAAATCAGGGGAAGATCCCGTCTGGTGGTTTGGAGGTGGATATGACCTGACGCCTTATTACCCGGTGCTCGAGGACGTGGTTGCCTGGCACCGGACAGCACAGGCGGCTTGCATACCCTTCGGCGACGACGTGTACCCGCGGTTCAAGGAATGGTGCGACCGGTATTTTTACCTCAAACACCGCAAAGAGTCTCGCGGCGTCGGCGGCTTGTTCTTCGATGACCTCAACGACTGGGGCTTCGAAAAGAGTTTCGATTTTCTCAAAGCGGTGGGGAACAGCTATCTGCAAGCCTACCTGCCGATCGTGCGGCGACGGAAACAGCAGGCATGGACGCAGCAGCAGCGAGAATTCCAGTTGTATCGCCGGGGGCGCTATGTTGAGTTCAACCTGGTGTACGACCGCGGAACATTGTTTGGCCTGCAATCAGGCGGCCGGACGGAATCCATCCTGATGTCACTGCCACCCCTGGTAGCGTGGCGTTACAACTGGCAACCTGAAGCGGGCTCAGAGGAGGCGCTTCTGTATGATTTCCTGGTGCCCCGGAACTGGCTGGATCACCAGAGATAAGGCAGAAATTCCTCGGGGATCGGATTGTCCTTGCTCTCGTTGTCCCACATGATCGTCACGATCCACCAACGGTCGTCCTTGAATAACAGCTGAATGCTGTTGATGCCCCGGGCGATTGGCTCGCCATCCGGACTGTTCCTGGCCTCGTAGGTGCTGAATGCCTGCACCAGGTTACCGAAGCGGTTCATCTGGCGCATGATTTCGATTTCATAAAAATCATTTTCGGCCAGGTAGGCCTCCGCATCCTCGATCCACTCCTCGAGGCTCAAAACCTCGAGTTCACTCTCTTTGTGTACTCGCTTGCCGATTGGAATCAGGCGGGCGCCATCCAGGAACAGGCTGCGTTCCCGGTACCAGTTGCGTTTTCCTGCCGGGCCTGAAATCGTTTCATACATCGCCTTGATGATGGCATCCGGTGAGCTGACATCTTCCTGTCTGGGTTTGGGGGCGGTTTTCGTTTCATGGTTTTCAATCACGAGGCTTCTCTCCTTGATTCAATTACGGCCAATTCCCTGGCCCATAGATTGCAGGATTCCGCCGAGGGATGGAAGCCGTCTTCACAAAAACCATGTTCGCTGGGATTGACGCGTGTCGGTACATGGGCAGCATCAGGATAATCAGCGATCACGTTACTGGCGATGCGGTCGAAAGTTGCTGCCCGCAGTCCCAGGGAGAACCTCAAAGGCTGGGGCGGCAAAGGAAACAGGGACATCGGGGGCAGGCCGGCAAACAGGATACGCGCGCCGGGAAATTTTCGGGTGATCACCTCCATCAGCTGCGTCATTTTCGCCCGCCAGGTGCGGGTGCTGCTCATGCCGGTGACGTTGTTCACGCCGACGGACAGCAACAGGATGTCCGGCCTGTAGCCGTCTTCGATCAATGCCAGTGCGTCCAGCACGTCATCGATGGTATTGCCGGTCCGGCCCATGACGCGCCAGTGAACCCTGCGCCCCAGCTCTTCCGACAGCGCTGTCGCGAACTGTCCGGGCAGGGATTCTTCCACGTGTGTGGTGCCCACGCCGTCAATAATAGAGTCACCCAGCGCGAGCAGACGCAATCTATCACCATTGCCGGTCGTTCCCTCGCGGTCACCCGCTGCGCCGGGCAGGCGCAGCGCCCGGCGGCGCAAGCTGAGGCCCTGTATCGCTGTGACCGGCAACAGAAGCCAGAAAACCAGGCGCTGCAGCATCCTTCAGTGGGCCGTATCCCAGTCCGGGCCGTGGCCGGTGTCGACAACCAGTGGTACATCCAGTTCTGCGGCTCCGGACATTCGCTTAACCACGGCCACTTTCAGGGCGTCAAGCTGACTTTCCGCGACTTCAAAGACCAGTTCATCGTGCACCTGCATGACCAGCCGTGCGTCGGGTTCGGTTTTCTCCAGCCATGCGTCCACGCTGATCATGGCCCGTTTGATGATATCTGCGGCCGTTCCCTGCATGGGTGCATTAAT
>Ga0224504_10000039_pt1 | contig 46291 bp, 42 predicted proteins | sample SF_Oct11_sed_USG_3_FD_170160 | JGI IMG/M metagenome (GOLD analysis project Ga0224504, IMG submission 170160) | Sediment microbial communities from San Francisco Bay, California, United States - SF_Oct11_sed_USGS_24 | ecosystem: Environmental > Aquatic > Marine > Sediment | place: USA...
AATCCCACATTTCCCATTTGTCGATGTCAGGAATAAATACGGCGGACCGGTTGGGCCCATCGATTCGATAACCCACTGTCTCCGTGTACTCGTCACGATGCGGCACCAGGAACGGAGTGACAGTCAGCTTTGAGCTCAGCTCAATGGCGCGGCCATCCTCAATGGCGCGCAGCTCGATATTCTTAAGGCGGACGAGTTGGTCCCATGGCCCGTTGCTCGACAAAAAGGTATGCATGCGCGGCATCGCGTATACGGGAATGTCAGAAGCGCCGACGGCCTCTCGCCCAATGTGCATGAGACCGGTGTAGTGACCCATGTGCCCGTGCGTCAGGAACACGCCGTCGAGCAGGTACTCGCCGTCGGGCGCGGCGCGATGCAGGTCGTAGAGTTGTTCCCGCATGTCAGGCGTCGCGTCGAACAGGTACTTGGTCTTGTGGGCCTGGTCAACAACGGCGATGGAGCTCGCCTTGCGGCGCAGCTCGGGGTTCTCCCAGGCACGCATGCAGTGTGGTTGGTAGCAACTGGTCTGCGGGTAGCCCGCATCCTGGGCGATGCCGAGTACCTGGATGAAAACAGCGTCATCCCCGAAAACAGGTGCGCAGATGAGTAGTGTTGCCAATGCAGCCAGTCGAGAATTCATACAGGGATTATAGCGCCCCGGCAGACAGGTCGAGCAGGACGGCCACATTAAAGAAAAGAAATTTTGAGCGCCTCTTTTTTTTAAATGTCAACGGTCTGCTGATGCAATCTTTTGGGTAGACTTGTCGGCCATGAACATCGCAGGCTTATTTTCTCGCCCGCTCTACTGGCTGGCAGGCAAGGTGTTCTCCATCTGGGCGCGCCCCGAGGTCCAGCCTGACATCCCCGCCGAGCTGATAACCAGCCCCGACGCCAAGGTCTGTTACGTCCTCGAGACGGGCGGACTGGCCGACGTCCTGGCACTCGAACAGGCTGCGGAACAACATGGCATGCCGTCTCCGACGGAGCCATTCGAGTTCTGCGGCAATCGCGAGTATCGGCGCTTCGTCGTCTTGCGGCGCATGAAAGGCTTCTGGTTTCGGCGACCCCGCAAGATGGGCTCACAGAGGCTCAAGCGCCTGGTGGAAGCCGCTCACGACGGTGACGAAGACCTGCTGCTGATTCCGGTAGCCATTTACTGGGGTCGCTCGCCCGAGAAAGAGCGTTCTTTGCTCAAATTGCTGTTCTCGGAAAACTGGGATGTCATCGGCCGGACACGCAAGTTTTTTACCACTATTCTGCATGGCCGAAGCACATTACTGCGCTTCAGTCATGCTTTGCCCATGCGGTCTATCAGTGCGGAGAGCGACGAACTCGAGATTGCTTATCGCAAGGTGTCGCGCGTCCTGCGCACGCACTTCCGCAAACGCCGGGTTGCGACTGTCGGGCCTGACCTGTCCCATCGCCGTACCCTGATCCGCGACGTTTTGCGGGCGCCGGCGGTGCGGCAAGCAATCCTGGCCGAAAGCGGCGATGACTATCGCAAACAGGAAGTGGCCCGGCGCAAGGCAGAAAAATATGCGCTCGAAATCGCTGCCGATATTTCCTACCCGACCATTCGCGTGCTGCAGCGCTTGCTGCGATGGCTGTGGAGCAAGATCTACGATGGTATCGAGATCAACCATATGGAGAAGCTCCACGAAGTCGCCAAGGACAAAGAGGTTATCTATACGCCCTGTCACCGCAGTCATATCGACTATCTGCTGCTGGGATACGTAACGTATACGCAGGGTCTGCATCTCCCTCACATCGCAGCGGGCATCAATCTCAACTTGCCTATCGTCGGTGGCATCCTGCGTCGGGGTGGTGCGTTTTTCCTGCGGCGCAGTTTCAAGGGTAATCGGCTCTACGCAACTGTATTCGATTCCTATATGCAGCAGGTGTTGGGCAAGGGCTACTCGATGGAGTACTTCATCGAGGGCGGGCGCAGCCGCACCGGGCGGCTGTTGCAGCCGAAAGGCGGCATGCTGGCCATGACGATCAATTCGTATGTCAAGAACCCGCAACGGCCGATCGTCTTCGTGCCGGTCTATTTTGGTTACGAGAAACTGATTGAAGGTGATGCTTTTATCAGTGAACTCGGCGGCGCCGAGAAACAGAAGGAATCCATATTCGGCCTGATTCGGTCTGTTAAGTCGCTGCGCGATCATTTCGGCAAGGTCAGCGTGAACATTGGTGAGCCCATCGAGCTCGAACCTATTCTGGATAGCGCCCACCCGGACTGGCAAGAGTACGAGCCCGAGAATGGCGAGAGGCCGCCGTGGCTTGCCGGCATAGTCGATAATGTCGGCGGCCAGATCATGGAGAACATCAATTCGGCGGCTGCGGTCACGCCGATCAGCCTGCTAGCCTACGTATTACTGGCGACACCCAAGCAGACGATCGGTGTTGATGAACTGCGCAGGCAGTTGCAGCTTAGTCTCGACCTGCTGCGACGCTTCGAGTATTCCGATTTTGTCACGACGCCCGACTGGAGCCCCGACGAGATCATCGAGCACGGCGAGAAGCTCGATGTCATCACCCGCAGCCCGCACCCCATGGGCGAAGTCATCCGCATGGAAGAACGCACGGCTGTGCTCATGACCTACTTCCGCAACAACATTCTGCATTTGTTGTCCGTGCCGGCGTCGGTTGCTTGCTGCTTTATCCAGGGGCAGGAGCTTGCGCATGCAGAACTGCAGCGCCTGATTCGCCTGATCTACCCATTCATGAAGAAGGAGCTGTTCCTCAAGTGGGACATCGAGGAAATCGACGACGTTACAACCGAAGCGATCAACTCCCTTAATGACCTCGGCATCCTGAGCTACGGCAAACGTAAGAAGACGCTGGTCAGGCCGCCCGCCGGGTCGGAAAAGGCATTCCAGTTGCTGATGCTGGGCCAGTCCATGGTGCCGATGCTGCAGCGCTTTTACCTGGCCATCGCGATCCTGGTGGGCCATGGATCCGGCACGTTATCGCGTGGCCGGCTGGAGACGATGTGCCAGCAGAGTGGGGAAAGGCTGTCGATGATCTACGGCCTGCATTCTCCCGATTTCTTCAACAAATCGCTGTTCCACGATTTCATCAAGACCCTTCACGAGCAGGACGTGCTGCGGCGCAATGCCGAGGGTGCCATTGAGTTTGACGATGACATTACGTCGATTGGTGCAGATGCGCGCCTCGTTCTGGGCGAGGAGATTCGCCACAGCATCCTGTCCCTCACGTTCACTGGCGAGAACGGTGAGACGGCCTGACAGCGTGACGAAAGCGGACCGATTTCCTTGCGCTTGAGCCCCTAAAGGGCTAAAAACACAGAATGACTCAGGTACTTGCACAGGATTGGATTTTGCCCGGCCGACGCCGGGTAGGCGCTTTCTTGCTCGCGGTTTGCCTGAATCTTGCTATCTTGCCGTGCGCCATGGCCCTTGAGGTCGTCGAGCAGGGCCATGATTGCTGTCCGCCCGAAATCCAGATTGAGGCAGCGGAGTGCTGCCAACTCGACGATGTTAGCGTCGATGCCCGTACCGGCACGCTCGAGCCCTATGACTCGCCGGACCTGGCGGCCCTGCCGGCGCCGTCTTTCTACCAGGACCTCGCCGCAGTACGCACACGCTATGTTGCATCTGCCCAACCGCCCGACCCACCGGACGATTTCCCACCACTGTACGACCTCTACTGCGTCTATCTGAAATAGCCAAACCTGCAACGTAAACCCTTTCGGTTTTTCACGCAGGAGTTGGATTCATGTCAGTTTTTTGCGGGCGCACACCCGCCTTCATCGTATTACTCACGTTCATGGCCGCATTGCCATGGACATCTTTTGCTATGGCGCAGCAGCGTGTGCCATTGACGCTTGCCGAAGCCGAGGACCTGGTTCGCGGCGGCGAACCGGGCCAATTGGCGCTACTGGCGCAGGCTGAGGCCATGCAGGAGCGGGCGATCGCAGCCGGGAGCCTGCCGGACCCGGTACTGCGAGTTGGTCTGGCTAATTACCCGATCAGCGGTGGCAGTTTTTCGACTGAGGGCATGACGCAGGCGCAACTGGGGCTGCGGCAGTCATTTCCGCGCGCACGCGCGCAGGGGACGGAGAAGATGCGTGCCCAGGCAGAGGTGTTCAACCAGGGTGCCGGCGCACGCAGTCGCGATGTTCTGGCGGCGGTCCGCATTGCCTGGCTTGACGCTTTCTACGCGCAACGGGCCTGGGAACTCATGAGCGAGTCACGGCCATTTTTTGCCGACCTGGTGACGATCACGCGATCTATGTACGCCGTAGGGCGAAAATCCCAGTATGACGTTTTGCGTGCAGAACTCGAACTGAGCCGGCTTGACGATCGGCTTCTTAAGACGAATCTCGCAAAGTCGGAAGCGCAGGCCGAATTGTCGCGCTGGCTGGGGCAGGATGCCTATCGACCTGTCGCCATGAAGCTGCCTGGCTGGGACAAGTTGCTGCCACTCGAGGATCTGAGAGCGGGGCTCGCGACGCATCCGTCGATCGCTGCTGCCGAAGCCGGTGTGGCAGCGCAGCAAGCGGCGGTCAGTATCGCTGAGGAGCAAAAGAAACCAGGGTGGGCGCTTGACGTCGGCTACGGATACCGCGATGGCTTCCTGCCGGATGGAACGCCGCGATCCGACTTTGTCAGTCTGTCCGTGTCGGTCGACTTGCCGTTTTTCGGCAAGAATCGCCAGGACCGAAGACTTACGGCAGCACTGGGGGATCGTAGTGCGGCGCGCCAGTCACAGATCGAGGTCACGGCGCGATTGAGGAGTGCGCTTGATGCGGAGTTTGCTCGCTGGAACGATCTCTCACAGAGGCTCACGCTCTACGAGACCCAGATACTCGAACAATCGAAGGGCCAGGTGCAGGCTGCGCTGCTCGCGTATCAAAGTGACAATGGTGATTTCTCCGATGTCATGCGCGGCTACATCGACGATCTGAATGCTCGACTCGAACACATTCGCCTGCAGGTGCAGCGTTCGCAAAGTTACGCGAAGTTGGCAAACCTGGGAGGGTTGGAACAATGAAGAAGAACATCATTTTCACCATGCTTGCGGTCGTAATACTGGTCATTGGCGTGTTCATGGGGCGCAGCTGGTCTCCGCAACTGACCACGGCACCCGGTGAAGCAGCCGCAAAAGAAATCCTCTATTGGGTTGCGCCGATGGACCCGAACTACCGGCGCGACGAGCCAGGAAAATCCCCGATGGGAATGGACCTGGTACCCGTCTATGCCGGCGAGGCAGAAGCTGGTAGTGGAATCGTGTCCATCAACCCGACGCTGTTGAATAATCTCGGCGTTCGTACAGCCGCAGCGGAGCGCGGTTCGCTTCCACGCCGGATCGATACCGTTGGCTACATCGGTTACGACGAGGATACGCTGCAACATATACACACTCGGGTTGACGGCTGGATAGAGAAACTCGCCACGACCGCTACAGGTGATCCCGTCGTGAAGGGGCAACTGCTGTTCGAGCTGTATTCGCCAGCCCTGGTTAATGCACAACAGGAATACCTCGCAGCACTCGCCAGCAACAATACGGTGCTTAGAAACGCATCGCGTGATCGCCTGGCGGCGCTCGGCGTTACGGACAATGCCGTTAAACGGCTTGAAAAGGAGCGTGAGGCGAGTCAGCGCGTGCGCGTCTATGCGGAGTCGGACGGCGTGATTGCGCACCTCGGCGTGCGAGAGGGCATCTTCGTTACGCCCGCGACTGAGGTTATGTCTGTGGCCCGACTCGATCGTGTCTGGGTGCTCGCTGAAGTATTCGAACGGCAATCAGCATGGGTCGAACCCGGCCAGACGGCCACTGTCGAACTCGACTACCTGCCCGGCAAGTTGCTGCGGGGCACAGTCGATTACGTGTACCCGGAGCTTGATCCGAAAACGCGCACTCTCAAGGTACGGCTGCGGTTCGACAACGAAGGTGAAACGCTGCGACCGAACATGTTTGCACGCGTCGTCATAAACGGGGCCGCGATCGACAATATCGTGCACGTTCCTCGCGAGGCGGTTATTCGCGGCGGCTCCTCAAGCCGCGTCGTAGTGGATCTTGGTGACGGCAGGTTCCAGTCGCGCGAGGTAAGCATTGGGATCGAATCCGGCGACCGCGTGGCAATCCGCCGTGGTCTTGATGAAGGTGAGCGAGTTGTCACCTCGGCGCAGTTTCTGATCGACTCCGAGTCCAATATTGACTCGGCGCTCAAGCGTATGGAGCGCTCACAGTGATTGCTGCTCTTATTCGCTGGTCGGTCGAGAATCGCATTCTCGTCATCATCGCCGCAACGATCGTTGCGGCGCTGGGTATCTGGTCCGTAAAAGAAACGCCCGTCGATGCACTACCTGATTTGTCGGATGTGCAGGTCATTGTCAAAACGACGTTTCCGGGGCAGGCACCACAGGTTGTCGAGGACCAGGTGACCTATCCGCTGACAACAGCGATGCTGTCAGTACCAAAAGCGGTCACGGTACGCGGCTACTCTTTTTTTGGTGATTCCTACGTCTACGTGATTTTCGAGGACGGGACTGATCTTTACTGGGCTCGCTCACGCGTTTTGGAGTACCTGAACCAGGTAGCGTCGAGTTTGCCGACCGATGCAAGTTCCTCGCTGGGCCCGGACGCGACAGGCGTCGGCTGGGTCTTCGAGTATGCACTGGTCGACCGCAGCGGCCGCCACGATCTCGCCCAGCTACGGAGCCTGCAGGACTGGTTCCTGAAATATGAGCTGCAGACCGTTCCGGGAGTGGCCGAGGTGGCAACGATTGGTGGCATGGTGCGCCAGTACCAGGTCGTGGTTGATCCGGACAAGCTGCGTGCGTTCGGCGTTACGCTTGCTGCGCTCAAGCAGGCGATCCAGCAGGGCAACCAGGAAACCGGCGGGTCGGTCATAGAGATGGGCGAGGCCGAGTACATGGTGCGGGCCTCGGGCTACCTGGAGGGGATCGAAGATCTTGCTGCTATCCCATTGGGAGTGAACGAGCAGGGCACGCCGCTGCTTCTGTCGGACGTTGCTGAGATTCGTATCGGACCACAAATGCGTCGTGGCATTGCAGATCTCGATGGCGAGGGAGAGGTTGTCGGCGGTGTGGTTGTGATGCGCTGGGGCGAGAATGCATCGGCGACGATCGAGGCGGTTAAGCAGAAGCTGGCCGAACTCAAAAAAGGCCTGCCGGAGGGTGTCGAGGTCGTCACGACCTATGATCGCTCCGACCTGATCAAGCGTTCCGTCGATACGCTCAAGTACACCCTGATCAAGGAATTTCTGATGGTTGCGCTGGTTTGCGCGATCTTCCTGTTTCACCTGCGGTCGTCTGCCGTGATAGTGCTCAGCCTGCCACTGGGCGTGCTGGTTGCATTCATCATCATGCGTGTGCAGGGAATCAACGCGAACATCATGTCGCTCGGCGGCATAGCGATTGCGATCGGGGCCATGGTCGATTCGGCGATCGTAATGATCGAGAACGTGCACAAACATATCGAGAAAGAGGAGCTGACGAGCGAAAACCGCTGGCGCATCATGGCGGATGCCGCCGCCGAAGTCGGCCCCCCCCTGTTCTTTTCGCTGATCATCATCACGTTGAGTTTCATGCCGGTGTTTACGCTGGAGGCCCAGGAAGGCCGCCTGTTCGCACCCCTGGCTTTCACGAAGACCTATGCGATGGCAGCTGCGGCTTGCCTCTCGATTACGTTGGTCCCTGTGCTCATGGGTTACTTCATTCGCGGCAAGGTAATCCACGAAGGAAAGAACCCGGTGAATCGCGCATTGATTGCTGCCTACCGTCCTGTCATTCATGCCGTGATTCGAGCACCGAAAACTGCACTCGTGTTTGCCGCTGTAATTCTGGTGACAGCGATATGGCCCATGACCAAGCTGGGTTCCGAATTCATGCCGCCGCTCGACGAGGGTGATTTGATGTACATGCCTACGACATACCCGGGTGTGTCGATCGACAAGGCACGTGAGATTCTGCAACACACCGACAAGATGATTAAGCAGGTCCCGGAGGTGAAGCGCGTCTTTGGCAAGATTGGTCGCGCGGAGACCGCAACAGACCCTGCACCGCTCACAATGATCGAGACAGTAATTCAGCTCAAACCACGGGAGGAATGGCGCGCGGGCATGACACCTGAGGGGCTGCGAGCCGAACTCGACAAGTCGGTGCAATACACCGGCCTGACCAACGCCTGGGTGATGCCGATCAAGACGCGCATCGACATGCTGGCGACCGGCATCAAGACGCCGGTCGGCATCAAGGTGGCCGGGCCGGATCTTAACGTCATCGAGGACATTGGCAGACGCCTGGAACAGGTTCTGCGACCCCTGCGCGGGACGGCATCGGTGTATTCCGAACGTGTGGCGGGCGGACGCTATGTCGACGTCGATATCGATCGTGAGAGGGCATCGCGTTTCGGACTGAACATCAGTGATGTACAGGACATCATTCGCTCTGCCGTGGGCGGGATGAATGTTACGCAAACGGTGGAAGGTCTCGAGCGTTACCCGGTCAATGTCCGCTATCCGCAGCGGGTTCGAGACTCAGTGCAACAACTCCGGTTGCTGCCGATCGTGACGCCGGCGGGCGCCCGCATTGCACTGGCGGATGTGGCCGATGTGAATGTCGTGGACGGGCCGCCTGTGATCAAAAGCGAGAATGCGCGTCTCAACGGCTGGACCTACGTCGACATCTCCGGACGCGATCTCGGTTCCTACGTCGCTGAGGCGCAGCGAGTGGTAGCTGAGTCTGTGGAGTTGCCCGCCGGGTATTCGCTGGGGTGGTCGGGACAGTATGAATACATGGTGCGGGCGCGCGATCGACTGGCCGTGGTTGGGCCCATCACGCTTGCGGTGATCCTGTTGTTGCTGTTCATCAACTTCGGTCGATTCGCGGAGGTTGCGATCATCATGGGAACACTGCCACTGGCACTGGTGGGTGGGCTGTGGCTCCTCTACGCGCTGGGCTATGAACTGTCGGTCGCGGTAGGCGTAGGCTTTATTGCGCTTGCAGGCGTAGCCGTGGAGATCGGTGTGATCATGCTCGTGTACCTGAATCAGGCGCTTGCAAGGCGAAAGGCGTCCAGCGTTGAGGATATTCGGGAGGCTGTGATCGAAGGTGCCCTGTTGCGCATCCGGCCCGTGATCATGACTGTTGCTGCGACTATCGGTGGATTGCTGCCGATCATGTTTGGCAGCGGTACGGGCTCGGAGGTCATGCGGCGCATTGCCGCACCCATGGTTGGCGGTATGGTCAGCGCGACCCTGCTGACGCTGGTGGTGATTCCGGCGTTGTTCTTATTGTGGCGGCAGAGGGAGATCTAGATCGGCGCGTTCAGGCATCCATGTCGGGAATGAGTTCGCTCTCGAGCACGGCGATCATGTCCTTGAGGAGAAGCTTGCGTTTCTTGAGCCTGCGAATGCGGAGCTGGTCCACCATGGGGTCCTCCTGCAGGCGATCGATCAGGTAGTCGAGATCCCGGTGGCTAACCCTGAGTTCTCGCAATCGCTCGAGTTCTGCAAACGATTCTGTATCGATCTTATCGGACATAGAGTGATGCTACTCGCTGTCAGGCAGTAGTGCCAACCAGTTCCGGTCGGTGGCACCAATCACAAAAAAGTGAGGGTTCAGAATGTCTTCTTTAGCATTATATTTCATGGGCTTACCGTCAAGCGTGACGACGCTTCCCCCCGCCTGTTCAACGACCGCCTGGGCAGCGGCAGTGTCCCATTCTGAGGTCGGTCCCAGTCGCGGATAGAGGTCGGCCCCGCCTTCTGCAACAACGCAGAATTTCAATGAGCTGCCCATGGGCACCATGTCGTAATCGCCCATGTTTTCGAGGTAGGCGTCCAGGCTCGCACCACGATGGGAGCGGCTGCCTACCACGCGCGCCGGCGAGCCGCTGGCGGGCGCGACCCGAATGGTTTGCGGATTATCGTTGCCGTCGCGTCGCTGCGCACCGACGCCTTCGCATCCGACGTAGGTTTTCTTGAATACGGGAACATGCACCACGCCGAGCACCGGACGGTGGTTCTCAATGAGTGCGATATTGACGGTAAATTCATCGTTGCGGTTGACGAACTCCTTCGTGCCATCCAGCGGGTCGATGAGCCAGTAGCGCTGCCACTGGCTGCGCTCTGCAAATGCCGGTAACCCCGATTCCTCGGAGATGATGGGAATGTCCGGCGTCAGCGATCTGAGGCCGGCGTCGATCCAGCGATTCGATGCCAGGTCTGCCTGGGTCAGTGGGGACTCGTCGTCCTTGCTTTGCACCTCGAAATCGGTCGAGTAGACTTCAAGGATGGCGCGGCCAGCATCCTCGGCCAGCGCAACCACGGGTTCAACGAGTGACTTTAGATCCATGTCCTGTTCCTGCAGGCAAACCGGGCGCGCAGTATAACAATGAATTTCGATCCGCAAACCGCACTCGAGCGATGTGAAACGCTCATGCTTGATATGGACGGGACTATTCTCGACCTCGCGTTTGACAGCTACATCTGGAAGGACCTCGTGCCGCGGCGGTACGCAGTGGCAAATGGAATGTCATTCGAAGAGGCGCGCGATCTCCTGTTCGAAAAGTACGCAGCCGTGCAGGGTGACCTGGAGTGGTACTGCCTGGACCACTGGAACGACCGGCTTGGCATCGACGTGGTCAAGATTCACCATGACGTGACGCATCGCATCGGCTATCTGCCGGGTGCCCTGGATTTCTTACGCGCGGTCCACGCGCAGGATATTCGCGTGCTGCTCGTCACGAACTCGCACCCGGATACGCTGCATCTCAAAGATGCGGTGACCGGCCTGGCAGACTATTTTGATGGGCTCCACAGCTCGCATACTTACGGGCACGCAAAGGAATCGCAGTCGTTCTGGGAGGCATTGCAGGAGGATGTGGGGTTCGATGCTGCAACGACGTTGTTTGTCGATGACAGTCAACCGGTACTGCACAGCGCCGCCGAGTATGGCATTGGCATGCTGGTTACTGTGACACGGCCCGACACCACAGAGCCGCTCAGGCGCGGCTTGGATTTCCGAGGTGTAGAGGGAGTAAAAGACCTGCTGGGAGGCCTCTAGGCGCGAATCGGGCCTGAAGGCCCTCCTACCTGCGGCGCCGGTGCTGCCCCGAATGCTTGTTGTGCTCACCACCGCCAGGTCGCCGCCGCGGGCCACCACTGCGGGGTTTGCGCGGACGCGGTTTCGGTTTGATGATCTCCGGCAAATCCGCGGGGTCGTAATTCGCAAACGGAATCTTGTGGCCGATGTAGGCCTCGATTTCCGGCAACGACACGGCGTAGGTCTCACAGGCCATGCTCAAGGCATTGCCCGAAGCGCCGGCGCGTGCCGTACGACCGATACGGTGCACGTAGTCTTCAGCATCCTGCGGCAAGTCGTAATTGATAACGTACTCGACGTCGGGAATATGCAGCCCGCGTGAGGCCACGTCGGTGCCGATCAATACCGGCAGTTCCCCGCTCTGGAACTGCATGAGCATGCGCAAGCGCTTTTTCTGCGGTACGTCGCCCGAAATAGCAGCGGCCTGAATACCATTCGCTGCCAGGTAGTCCCCCACTTTCTCTGCTTCGCGCTTCATGTTGACGAAGATCATGATGCGAACCTCGCCAATCTCGCGCACCAGGCCGATCAGGAGCGGCAACTTGTCTTCGTTGGCGGGGTAGTAAATTGCCTGGCGGACACGGTCGGCTGTGACCTTGTCGGGCTCGATGCGAATCAGCTCGGGCTCATTCATGTGCTCGTAGGCAAGTTCCATGACCCGTTGTGACAGTGTCGCGGAGAACAGCATGTTGAGGCGCTGATCGGGTGGCGGCAGGCGGCGCAGCAGGTAGCGAATGTCCTTGATAAAGCCGAGATCGAACATGCGATCTGCTTCGTCGAGGATGGCCACCTGTACATGGTCCAGTTTGAACACGCCCTGCTTGTAGTAATCGATAATACGACCCGGCGTGCCGATCAGCAGATCGACGCCATCCTGGAGTATATTGCGTTGCTTGTCGTAGTCGGTGCCGCCATACGCAAGCCCGATTTTTAGGCCCGTGTGCTTACCGAGCACCTCGGCGTCATTGGCGATCTGGACCGCGAGCTCACGCGTTGGCGCCAGGATAAATACGCGCGGCTGCCGGGTTTTGCCGGTGTCCACTTCGCTCGTCATGAGGCGCTGATAGGCGGCGATCAGGAACGCGGCGGTCTTGCCGGTACCCGTCTGTGCCTGCCCTGCGACGTCACTTGGTTTCAGCGCGATCGGCAGGGTATTGGCCTGGATAGGGGTACAGAACTCGAAGCCTGAGTCGCGAATACCCGTGAGAATGGATTCGTGGAGGTCAAGAGAGTCGAATCTGAGGTCGCTCAGATGGTTTTCAGACATAAAAATAGAACCAGAAAATATGTGTTAAAGGCTTGCAAAATGGCTCGCGAAACGTTCAAATTGGCCCTAATTCGACGCGACACTCGTCGCACCCGCCAGTTTCGCTTTTCATCGATCCAGAAATTAGCCGGCAAATAACCGGAATTCATTGGCCGTAAAGCTGCGACATATTGCCTGATAGACAAGGCAGCGTCACCCGTTTTCGAAATGTTCGTTCCTAAGCTCGGCTTGTAACGGGCAATTCCAAACTCAAACTAGACTATTTTTTGAAGGAGTTAGCCGGTGAGCGACAAGATTGTGCACACCTCAGATGCGGCATTTGATGCCGATGTTTTACAAAACAGCAAAGCAGTTCTGCTCGATTTTTGGGCCGAATGGTGTGGCCCGTGCAAGATGATCGCGCCACTGCTTGATGAAGTTGCGGGAAAATACGAAGACAAGCTTGACGTCGTCAAGCTCAATGTCGACGAGAATCCGAATGTCGCCCAGAAGTTCGGTATCCGCAGCATTCCAACCTTAATACTGTTTAAGGATGGCGCCGTACAGGCGCAATTGATGGGTGCGATGCCTTTGCGTCAGCTCGAAGAGTTTCTGGACACTAATCTGTGAGAGGGTACTTGGGTACTTCAAATAAAACTCGCCCGGTAAATAAGTCGGGCAACAAAGGGAAGGGAAATCCGAATCGCCGCAGGCGCCGTCGGCCGTCATCTGACATGTATCCCGACGACGAGGAGGGAAGTCTCGAGGTAATTCCACCCGAGCAACTCGAGGCCAGCAAGAATGTGATGAACCTGACGGAGCTCAAAACCCGTCCGGCCGCCGCGCTTGTTGAACTCGGTGAATCACTCGGCGTCGAGAACATCGCGCGTTCGCGCAAGCAGGACATCATCTTTTCAGTTCTCAAGGCGCATGCTGCCCTGGGCGAAGATATCTACGGTGATGGTGTGCTTGAGATCCTGCAGGATGGCTTCGGCTTTCTGCGCTCTTCGGACAGTTCGTATCTTGCCGGGCCCGACGATATTTATGTCAGCCCCAGCCAGATCCGTCGATTCAACCTGCGTACCGGTGACACAGTATCGGGCCTGATTCGTCCGCCCAAAGAGGGTGAGCGTTATTTCGCGCTGCTCAAGGTTGGTCAGATCAACCACGATGCACCCGAGAACGCACGCACCAAGGTTCTGTTTGAAAACCTGACACCGCTGTTCCCGAAGGACCGCCTGGTCCTTGAGCAGGGCAACGGCAGTACCGAAGACCTCACGGCACGCATCATCGACATGGTCGCGCCGATCGGTAAGGGCCAGCGTGGCCTCATCGTATCGCCGCCGAAGGCTGGTAAGACGATGCTGCTGCAGAACATCGCCTCGGCGATCTGCGCGAACAACCCTGAAGTCGACCTCATGGTATTGCTCATTGATGAGCGCCCGGAGGAAGTGACCGAAATGACGCGCACGGTGCGCGGTGAAGTTGTCTCATCGACATTTGATGAGCCGGCCAGCCGCCATGTGCAGGTCGCGGATATGGTAATCGAGAAGGCCAAGCGCCTGGTCGAGCACAAGCGCGACGTGGTGATCCTGCTTGATTCGATCACGCGTCTCGCGCGCGCCTACAACACCGTCGTGCCGAGCTCCGGCAAGGTCCTGACCGGTGGTGTGGATGCCAACGCACTGCATCGTCCGAAGCGCTTCTTCGGTGCTGCACGCAATATCGAAGAGGGCGGCAGCCTGACAATTCTCGCGACGGCTCTTGTCGACACGGGTTCGAAGATGGATGAAGTGATCTACGAGGAATTCAAAGGCACGGGCAATATGGAGATCCACCTGGATCGCCGTATCGCCGAGAAGCGTGTGTTCCCCGCGATCAACATCAACCGTTCAGGCACGCGTAAAGAAGAGTTGCTGACCGAAGACGACGAACTGCAAAAGATGTGGATTCTGAGAAAGGTCCTGCATCCGATGGACGAGCTCGCCGCGATCGAATTCTTGCTGAACAAGCTGCAGGACACGAAGACGAACGCGAAGTTCTTCGAGGCAATGAAGCGCTAACGGGTGACACGGCAAGACATAGCAAAAAGAACAACGGGGCCTTCAGGCCCCGTTTTTCGTTTGAATGCAGCTGGCCAGTGGCTGCTTGCCGTACTCGTGTTCGCCGGAGGCTACTAGCCGCGCCTGTCCAGCCAGCGGCGCGCGTCCAGTTCGTCACTGAAAAGCCGGCCGTTTACCAGGCCGCGATTCAGCAGTACCGTCTCGGCCAGTTCCGTCATGGCGTAAGCCTTGGGGTTCAGCTGCACCCAGGCTATGCGATGGTCGATAGTTACGCCGGCCTCGAGAAAAATGGCCTGGTGATCGATTGCGTCGGCAAGTTTGAGGGGCTGATCAAAGTTCGACAGGCCCAGAATCGAAAAACACCGGTGTTCTTTGCACGCTTCGATGATCGCTTTCCACATCTGCGATACCGATTGACGGTCCGGTATCCCACGGGCCTGCACCTCGATGATCGAGTTGATGTAGTCGATCGTGTATTGAGCGGCCATACAAATAGTGTAGACGTTTAAACGATGTTTTTCCCATATGCGGGCAGGTCATCGCCTATTTGTAGCTAATCGAGGGGCCGCATTCGCTGCAGCAGCACCGTCCCACTGACCGTGCTCACGGAGCATCCAGGAACGTGACCTCGCCGGACTCGATCGAGTACTTTGCGCCGACGATGGTCAACTCATCGGTTTCGATCATTTGCTCAAGAAATTGCGAGCCGTTCTGTAGTTGGCTCACTGACTGGCGCACGTTGGCGACGACCGCATCGTTCAGGGAAGCACCGTCGCTCATTAGCGGCTCGACCGCCGGCCGGATTCGATCGACGATCGCGCGCAGGTTGGGCGAGCGCTGATGATGGTCTTGCGCGAGTTCTTTTAGCGTCGCCTCGACGGCGCCGCAGTTGCTGTGGCCGAGAACGACGACAAGCTTTGTGCCGAGCTGTGCCGCGGCAAACTCGACGCTGCCGATTTGTGACGGGGCGACGATGTTACCCGCGACTCGAATCACGAAAAGGTCGCCTAGCCCCTGGTCGAAAATCAGTTCGACCGGGACTCGTGAGTCCGAACAAGCGAGGATCACAGCAAACGGGTTCTGGCCGCCGACGAGCGCAGCGCGTCGGGCGCTGATCAGCGCCTCATCGATATTGCTGACGCCCGCGACAAAGCGGCGGTTGCCCTCGCGCAGGCGTTCCAATGCATCAACTCTGGAGATCATCTGCAAACATTACCACCGATGAAGGAAAACGGAAGTCCCAGACGGAAACTGTGATTGCCCGAGCACCAGTTCGACGTAACCGTCGCTACCGGAGAGCGCTGTGAAGTCGCCGGAGGTATTGGTTTTCACCGGCATGGCGAGGACCTGACCGACCGCGTTGGAGATCAGGCGAACAGGCTGGAAGCCTGTTAATTCGGGCTTGAACGTAACATCCGCCGCAAGTGCCGCGAACTCCGGTGTCGCGGTTGTTCTGGCCGAAGCCCTGGCGAGCGCCGGGATCACATAGTGACGACAGCAGACCAGCGCCGACACGGGGTTGCCGGGAAGGGCAAAAACAGCCTGCCCGTCGGGCCCGGAGCCGAACCACATTGGCTTGCCGGGTCGCTGGCTGACTCTGTGAAAATGCTTCTTGACGCCGAGTTCGGCCAGCACCTCCGGCACAAAGTCGGCTTTGCCCATCGACACACCGCCGCTCAAGATCACGACGTCTGCCTCAGTGAGGTGCCGCGCGATTTGCTCTCTGAGCACTGCACGCTCATCGGGCAGGTGGTCGTGTTCGCAATCGGGGTAGCCGTGTTGCGCAAGTAGCGCCTGGATTGCCGGACCGTTCGACAGGCGCACCTGGTGAGGCTCTATGGCCTCACCCGCAGCGACAAGTTCGTTGCCCGTTGAAATGACACGTACTACCGGCGAGCGACTGACATCGACATGGGTCAGCCCGGCCGACGCAATCACAGCGATGTCCATCGCAGACACGAGCTTGCCAGGAGCGAGCAGCTGGCTGCCCGCCGCGTGATCGGATGCTCGGGGATGAATGAACTGCTGCGCCACGGCCTCGTAGCCGTCTTCGAGTATCGCGTTCCCATCGCTGACTGAAATCCGCTCAACAGGGATGATGCAATCCGCATTAGCAGGTAGCGATGCGCCGGTCATGATTTCTATGCAGCGCCCAGGTTGCAGCGCAACGGCGGCTTCGCCGGCCATTTGCGTGCCCTGGATCGGAAACTGCCGCAGGCCGTTAGCGAAGTCCGCGTGAGAAATTGCGATGCCGTCCATCATGACCCGATGGAAAGGCGGCTGGTCACGCTCGGCTTCGACGACCTGGCGAAGAACGCGGCCATCGGCCGCGCGCAATGCGACCGACTCGACCGACAGCTCCGGCATCGCCGCCAGGACCCTGTCGAGCGCCTCGGCCGTCGTCAGCACGGCTTAAGCGTTCTCCCGCGCAATTGCGCGGTGGCCGATATCACGTCGGATGTAGACGTCTTCCCAGTCGATCTTGTCGACCGCGGCGTAGGCGTCCTGCGCCGCCTCCGCGACCGTATCGCCCAGTCCCACGACGCACAGAACCCGTCCGCCGCTGGTCGTCACTGCATCACCATCGGCTGTTGTGCCGGCGTGAAAGACCTTCTGTGTATCGCTGTCGGCGCCGTCAAGGCCGGAAATTACCTTGCCCTTGGCGTAGCTCGCAGGATATCCGCCTGCTGCCATAACGACGCCCAGCGCTGCGCGTGTATCCCAGACTGCCTCACGCTCCTGCAGCTCGCCTTCGAGTGTCGACAGGCAAATGTCGACGAGATCCGATTTGAGCCGCGCCATAATCGGCTGTGTTTCCGGGTCGCCCATGCGGCAATTGAATTCGATGACCTTGGGTGTGCCGTCCGCCATGATCATGAGACCGGCGTACAGGAACCCAAGGTAGGGGTTGCCGTCAGCCTTCATGCCATCCAGGGTGGGCCGGATAACCTCATCCATGACGCGAGCTTCGATCTCCGGCGTCACGACCGGTGCTGGCGAGTAAGCGCCCATGCCGCCCGTATTAGGCCCGGTATCGCCTTCGTCGCGCGCCTTGTGGTCCTGTGACGTGGCCATCGGCAGGATGATGTCACCATCCGTGATGACGATGAAACTCGCTTCTTCGCCCTCAAGGAACTCCTCAACGACGATTCGCGCCCCGGCGTCGCCAAAGCTGCCGCCCGCGAGCATGTCCGTCGCGGCCTGCTCAGCTTCGTGCAGGGTCATTGCCACGATGACACCTTTGCCAGCGGCAAGGCCGTCGGCCTTGATGACGATCGGCGCACCCTGTTCGCGAATATAGGCGAGCGCCGGTTCTAGCTCCGTGAAGTTCTGGTAATCGGCGGTCGGTATCTTGTGACGTGCGAGGAAGTCCTTGGTAAAGGCTTTCGACCCTTCGAGCTGGGCGGCGGCCGCCGTCGGTCCGAAGCAAGGCAGGCCGAGCTCATTGAAACGATCGACGACTCCGGCAACGAGCGGCGCTTCGGGGCCAACGATGGTGAGGCTGACGTTTTCGGTCTGCGCGAGTCTTACGAGTGCTTCGATATCATCCGACGATACCGGCACGTTGCGCACCTTGCTCTCCCGCGCCGTTCCCGCATTGCCGGGTGCCACGAGAACCTCATCGACGCGCGGCGACTGGGCACACTTCCAAGCAAGTGCGTGTTCGCGACCACCGGAACCGATTATCAGGATGTTCATTAGTGTCGGAAGTGCCGCATGCCCGTGAAGACCATGGCCAGACCGTGTTCGTTGGCCGCCTGAATGACTTCTTCATCGCGCATCGAGCCGCCAGGCTGGATGATGGCTGATATGCCGGTCTCGGCTGCGGCGTCGATACCGTCGCGGAACGGGAAGAACGCATCGGAAGCCATGACCGAGCCGCTGACTTCGAGGCCTTCATCGGCCGCCTTGATAGCGGCTATTTTCGTCGAGTACACGCGGCTCATCTGGCCAGCACCGACGCCGATCGTCATGTTGTCCTTGCAGAAGATAATGGCATTGGACTTCACATACTTTACTACCGTCCAGGCGAACAGCATGTCCTGGATCTGCTCGGGCGTGGGCGCTTTCGCGGTAACGACTTTCAGGTCATCGGCCGTGATGACACCGAGGTCGCTGGTCTGGACGAGCAGTCCGCCGGAGACTTTCTTGAAATCAAAACCTGTTGGAGAGCCTTTAGGCCCGAAATTCGGGGCTGAAGCCCCGCCTACAGTCCAGTCGCCAACCTCAAGCACCCGAACATTCTTCTTCGCCGAGCAAACCTCGGCGGCGTCGGCAGCGATCTCTGGCGCAATAATCACCTCGACAAACTGACTGTCGATGATTGCCTTTGCCGTGTTGGCATCGAGCGGCCGGTTGAACGCAATAATGCCGCCAAAGGCTGAAGTCGGGTCGGTCTTGAATGCCTTGTCGTAGGCTTCGGCGATGTCGCCGGCTACGGCGACACCGCATGGGTTGGCGTGCTTGACGATCACGCAGGCCGGGTTCGCGAATTGTTTGACGCAGTCGAGTGCCGCATCGCTATCAGCAATGTTGTTGTACGACAGCGCTTTACCCTGGAGCTGCCTGGCAGCGGCAAGCGACCCGGGCGCGGCCTGCTGGTCGACATAAAACGCAGCTTGCTGGTGCGGGTTCTCGCCGTAACGGAGCTTCTCGGAAATGCTTCCCGAGTACAGGAAGCGTTCGCCAAGTACGTCATCACCCAGTGATGCCGACAGGTATTTCGTTATTGCCGTGTCATAGCTGGCGGTGTGCGCGTAGGCTTTTGCGGCCAGGCGACGCCGGTCTTCGATCGCGAGCCCGTCACCTTTGAGTTTTTCAAGGACAGATTCGTAGTCGTCCGGGCTGACACAGACGGCCACACCATCATGATTCTTGCTGGCTGCGCGGATCATGGCCGGACCGCCAATATCGATGTTCTCAATGGCATCATCGATGGTCGCGTCTTCACGGGCAATGGTCTGCTCGAACGGATAGAGATTCACAACCAGCAGGTCGATGGGCTCGATGCCGTGCTTTTCCATGACCGCCTCATCGGTGCCACGGCGACCGAGAAGGCCGCCATGAATGACGGGGTGCAAGGTTTTGACGCGGCCGTCCATGATTTCCGGAAATCCCGTTTTCTCGGAGACTTCAATGACGTCGAGTCCGGCTTCACGCAGCTGTCGGCACGTGCCGCCCGTCGAAAGTACCTCGACGCCAAGTTCGGCGAGGCCCTGTACAAACGTGACCAGTCCACGCTTGTCAGAAACACTGACGAGCGCGCGTCTTACATTGAACATGTTTAGTCCTGGGGAAGGTTTACTGAATAAGTGAATACGTTCTGAGTTTCTTGCGCAGGGTGCCGCGGTTGATTCCGAGTATGCCGGCAGCCTCGCTTTGGTTGCCGCGCGTGAAATCCATGACGGCCTTGAATAGCGGCCGTTCAACCTCGCCGATTACAAGGTCGTAAAGTTCGCCAGGGCGATCGCCGTTGAGCGTCGCGAAGTACTGGTCGAGTGCATCTTCGGTATGTTCACAGAGTGGCTTCTTTCTGGACTTCAGGTTTTTCTTCTTAATCTTTTTCTGTGCCACGTTGGTCCATCCCCGAGAAGGACTGCTTCGTCAAACGAATTTGTTCCGAAGCGCTATCAACACGCACCACCTGATGCCGATATTTTTCGGCGTTTTCCAGGTTATCGCAGTACCAGGTCAGATGTTTGCGGGCCACGCGAACGCCGGTGGTTTCCCCATAAAACCGGTGTAACTCGTCCAAGTGGCCGAGCATGATATCACGCAATTCATTTTTTTCTAGCTGCGTATTTTCCGCAGCAGGATCGTATGCGGACTGGAGTTCGCGAAATATCCACGGGCGCCCCTGAGCGCCCCGGCCGATCATCAAGCCATCAGCGTTCGTTAGACGCAAAACTTCAAGCGACTTCTTAACTGTAGTGATGTCGCCGTTGGCGATAACCGGGATCGCAACGCTCTCCTTGACCCGGGCTATCGTCTCGTATTCGGCGTCGCCCTTGTAGCGATCCGCGCGAGTTCGACCGTGAATTGCCAGGGAGCAGACGCCGGCGTCCTGTGCAATCTTCCCAATCTGGACAGCGTTACGATGATCGCGGTCCCATCCTGTGCGGAATTTCAGAGTGACAGGTACGTCGACAGCATTGACGACCGTATTGAGAATGTCGGCGACGAGTTTCTCGTCGCGCAGCAGGGCAGAGCCGGCTGCTTTTTTGCAGACCTTTTTCGCCGGGCAGCCCATATTGATATCGATGATTTGTGCGCCGCGTGCAACGCAGGCCTGTGCTGCGACCGCGAGCTGCTTCGGTTCGGATCCGGCGATCTGCACGGCAACCGGTTCGGCGTCGAGGTCGAGATCAAGCCGGAAGCGCGATTTCGGAGTTTGCCACAGGCTGGTATCGGCAGTCGTCATCTCCGATGTCGTCATGCCGGCCCCAAAGCGTCGGCAAATGCGTCGAAATGGCGCATCGGTGATGCCCGCCATGGGTGCGAGCACGAATGGGCTGGGGAGCGTGTAGGGGCCTATACGAAGCGGCTGAAACTGCGCAGCCATCCTACTTGAAGCCGTCGTCCTTACAGCGCAGCTTGCCATCGGTCGTGCGGTAGCAGGCCCTGAGCCGGAATCCTTCATGGGCTTCCGTAAGCGACGGGATTGTAATGACGGCCTCAAATGTGTTGCCCGGCTTCACCAGCTTGCGCGGGTCGAGGTCGTTCGTGAGGTAATCAGCCGGATCCAGAACGCGGCTGCCGATCGTTTCTTCATAGAGATCGGTCAGTGATACGCCGATCAACGGGTAGGGCAGAGACTGTTCCGATTTGTTGGCGAGTCGCGTGTAGATCGTGAGGCTCTCATCGTCTTCTTCGGTGCCTTTGGCTACTTCGAAGCGCCATCCTGAGATATTCCACGCGGGCGAAAGTGGTTGGCCGATCGCTCGGTAGAGCGGCCCGACTGCGTTGTTAAATGCCGGGATAGTTGCGAGGGTTTCACGCGACTGGTGAACGTATTGCGCAGCGAGCAGGACCAGAAGGGCGACAATACCGGCAATCAATCCGTAGCGTCGGCCACCTGACGTTGCGGCATTCTCGGCCTCGCGTTCGGCCGCGGCCACACCAGCCAACACCGCAGCCGCTGCCGTATCGACCTCGAGTTTGTCGTGGTTCTCGCTGGAGCGAAATGCCTCACCCTCCATAATGATCGTCTCGAAGCCCGCACCCGTTTCCATGAGTGGTTCAGCAGCTCCGTCATCATCCGCGCGTTCGCGATCTTCATGCACTTTAGCTTCCGCAGCATCCTCGGGAATGATGATGGTCGAAGCGAAGCCGTCTTCGTCTTCGATAGCCAGCGCCAGCAGATCCTGGTCAATCTGCATGTTGATCGTTTGTTCTTCTTCGGTCAGCGGGGGAACGTAGTGTTCTCCCGAGTCCTCGTCATCGTCGGCCTGCTCGGGTTCCTCGTCAGGTAATTCCTCGAAATCGTCTAACTCATCCTCGATTTCTTCCTCAAGGTCGTCCTCAAGGTCATCCTCAAGGTCGTCTTCAAGGTCATCCTCAAGGTCATCCTCAAGGTCGTCCTCAAGGTCATCCTCAGGCTCGTCCTCAGGCCCATCCTCAAGGTCGTCAGCAACGACATCGCCGTCGTCCTCGATAAGGTCGAGTTGCGTAGCCTCATCGGCGAGGGGTTCGAGTTCATCCTCGTGATCCTCGTCGACGAGTTCTTCATCCAGAAGCTCCTCGAGTTCGAGCTCTTCTTCTTTACTGCTTCTCAGGAGCGCATCGAGATCGACTTCCTCTTCCTCCGGGACGTCGTCTTCTGACTTCAGGGTCTCCTGCATTCCGCTCAGGTCGATACCCATCGCTTCCGCCTGCAGCGCAAACTGGGAATCCATATCAAGCGGCTCGTCAATGCTGCTTTCCTTGGTCGGGACTTCGAGCGCGTCGAGCTCGATCTCGATATCGGGTTCAAGCTCGGGCTCGTCTGGCAGCGGTGCGGCGACTGCTTCAGCCAGGTCCTCGAACTCGCCGAGGATGTCGGTCCACTCACCGGGTTCGCTCAGGTCCAGATCAACCTGCGGATCTTCCTCAATGTACGCCTCTGCCTTTTCCTTAGCGGGTTCCTCAGTTGTGGCTTCCGTCGCGAAGTCTCCCGGTAGGTATCCATCATCACTGAGGTCGAAGTCGTCAGGAAGCGGCGTGTTGTCGTCAAAGCGAATTTCATCGACGGACGTGCGGGAGAATTCCAGTGGCGGTTCTTCGAAAATTTCCGGCGAGTCAACCACCGGAGGGGTCTCGGTGAGGAACTGATCCACCGGAGTCGGTGATTCATCGAGAATCTCATCGATGGCCAGTTCCTTATCATATTCTGCGGCAGGTACTTCATCGGCGGCCGCAACGCCGATTTCGTTATCATCCAGCACGCGCCATTCGACACCCGTATCCTCGATACGAATATCGGACCCGGCCAGTTCATCAAGCGTCTTCAGGAGGGCGGCACTCTGCTCGGCCGAAATTGATGCGGGCAGGCCATCGCTCGGCAGGATTTCCGGTTTGAGTTCGGGCAGTGCCGCGTCGGCTTCCCGGGGCGGCGATTGCTCTGGCAACGACTCGGCCAGGTAGTCAAGTGCATTGAACGCATTGCCGCAGCCACCGCAACGGACCTTGCCGGCGGCCTGCTTCAGCACTTCCGCAGTCACACGAAATGCGGTGCTGCAATCAGGGCATTGCGTATACATTTGCTCGTTCTACCGTTTCCAACCCGTCAATCGTGACCACGTCTGGCCATCTTGCTCCCTGAATTCGGGCTCATCGAACTCGATCCAGGACCTGTAAGCCTGCATTACTTCGTCGGCTTGTTCACATAATACGCCGGACAATGCAAGCATACCGCCCCGCGCCAGCAGAGATGTGATGGAATCGGCAAACTGGACAAGCGGTCCCGCGAGAATATTGGCGACAATGACGTCGAATTCGCCCTCGATACCGTCGGGGCTGCCGGTCACGAACAGATTTTCTCCAACGCCATTGTCAGCGGCGTTCTGGCGGGTTGCGGTAATCGCCTGTGGGTCGATATCCATGCCGGTGGCCGAGGTACACCCCAGCTTTAGCGCTGCAATTGCCAGGACGCCCGAGCCGCAACCATAGTCGAGGAAGGTCTTGCCCTCGAGGTCGACGCCATCCAGCCATTCAAGGCACATCGCTGTGGTCGGGTGGGTGCCTGTGCCGAATGCCAGCCCGGGATCGAGGCGCACGATGACGGCGTCGTCGGAGTTCGGGCCTGAAGGCCCCTTCGCGGCTGAAGCCGCTCCAACCGATTGTTCTGTTGGGCATATCCAGAGGCGCTTTCCGAATTGCATCGCGCCGAAATCCTTTAGCCATTCGCGCTCCCACGCGCGGTCGGCAAGTTCTTCGACATGATGTTTGGGCAGTTGCCGTATACCCAGGCCAGCGGCGAGGGCACTGCCAAATGCCTCCATGTCGGTGTCAGCAAAAAACAGGCCCGTGACCCGGGTGTTGGACCACAACGGAGTTTCACCGGGACCAGGTTCGAGCACCGGCTCGTCGCCGGCGTCGGACAGGGTGACCGAGCACGCGCCAAGCTGCGAGAAAAGATCCTCCACAGTTGCCGGGTCCAGGGCATCCAGGTCCATGACGAACTGTCGCCATTGCACCGTTATCGTGCTCCGTCAGGTTAGGCCGAGACGTTTCTCGAGGTAATGGATATCGGTTCCGCCGGCCTGGAATGCTGCGTGCTGGAAGATCTCCTGGTGCAGCGGCACGTTGGTCTTGATACCTTCAATGACGATTTCCGACAGCGCATTCTTCATCCGTGCAAAAGCCGCGTCGCGGTTTTCGCCATGCGCGATCAGCTTGCCGATCATCGAGTCATAGTAGGGCGGTACTTTGTAGCCGCTATAGACATGACTCTCCATACGGATGCCGGGTCCGCCCGGTGAATGCCACAAGGTGACCAGTCCGGGCGATGGCATGAAGGTCTTCGGGTCTTCGGCGTTGATACGACATTCGATCGCGTGGCCCAGGATCTTGACGTCTTCCTGCCTGATCATCATTTTCTCACCGCTCGCGATGCGCAATTGCTCGCGGACGATGTCGATCCCTGTGATCATTTCGGTTACCGGGTGCTCGACCTGAAGGCGCGTGTTCATTTCGATGAAATAGAACTCGCCATCCTCGTACAGGAACTCGAAGGTGCCGGCACTGCGATAGCCGATCTCGAGGCAGGCGTTAACGCATCGTTCGCCAATCCTGTTGCGCTGCTCCTCAGTGATGCCGGGCGCGGGCGCTTCCTCGATAACCTTCTGGTGGCGCCGCTGCATTGAGCAGTCGCGCTCACCGAGGTGTATGGCGTTGCCGTGCGTGTCGGCGAGAACCTGGAATTCGATATGGCGAGGCTTCTCGAGAAATTTCTCCATGTACACGATGTCATTGCCGAACCCGGCCCGCGCTTCAGCCTTCGTCACGGTAATCGCGCCCAATAGTGAGGCTTCCGAGTGCACAACACGCATGCCTCGTCCGCCGCCGCCGGCGGTTGCCTTGATGATGATCGGGTAACCGATCTCGCGAGCAATGCGCATGTTCTCTTCGGGATCGTCACCGAGTGGTCCATCGGAACCCGGGACACACGGCACACCGGCTTTCTTCATGGCGCGGATGGCGGAGACCTTGTCGCCCATCAGGCGAATCGAATCCGCCTTCGGTCCGATGAATGTGAAGCCGCTCGATTCGCAGCGCTCGGAGAAATCCGCATTCTCCGAGAGAAAGCCGTAGCCCGGGTGAATGCCGGTCGCATCGGTTACCTCGGCCGCGCTGATGATGGCCGGCATATTGAGGTAGCTGTCAACGGACTGCGGCGGTCCGATGCACACTGTTTCATCGGCGAGCAGAACGTGCTTCAGATTGTTATCAGCGGTCGAGTGAACGGCAACGGTCTTGATGCCCATCTCGCGACAGGCACGCAATATACGTAGCGCGATCTCGCCGCGATTGGCAATTACAATTTTTTCCAACATGTCGACGGACCCGCTTAGTCGCCCTGGCGCTGGTCGATAACGAACAATACTTGTCCGAACTCGACGGGCTCGCCATTCTGGATTCGAATCGACTTGATGACGCCTGAGACGTCAGCTTCGATCTGGTTCATCATCTTCATTGCCTCGATGATGCATAGAGTATCGCCTTCGTTGACGCGATCGCCGACCTGTACAAAGGGGGCAGCGCCCGGTGAGGACGCGGCGTAATAGCTGCCGACCATCGGGGCCGTCACTTCGTAGCCGTCCTCTTCGACGACTTCAACCGGTGCTGCGGCTGCAGCAGGTGCGGCGACCGGCACTGCCGCAACCGGTGCCGCGGCGGCGACCGGTGCTGCGACTGGTGCATGCGCTGAGTAGCGACTGATTCTTACCGACTCCTCTCCCTCGGTAATCTCAATCTCGGCGATGCCGGACTCATCCAGCAGCTCGATCAGTTTTTTTACTTTTCTAATATCCATCTCTAGCCCTCGGCTTTTGCGACGTACTGACTGGCGGCCTGCACCGCCAGTTCGTAGCCATATGCCCCAAACCCAAACAGGCAGCTACTCGCGATATCGCTGAAGTAGCTGTTATGCCGAAACTCCTCCCGTGCAAACGTGTTGCTCAGGTGAATCTCGATAAACGGAATCTGAACCGCGAGGAACGCGTCGCGCAACGCGATGCTGGTGTGCGTGAACGCACCCGGGTTCAGGATGATGAAGTCGACCCCGTCGCGCGCTGCCTGGTGTACGCGGTCGATGAGTTCGTGTTCGGCGTTGCTCTGATAGCTGGCGACTGAATGCCCGAGCGATTTGGCGAGCTCAACACAGCGCAGCTCGATGTCTTCGAGACGGTCGGCGCCGTAGACATCGGGTTCACGTGATCCCAACAGATTGAGGTTCGGGCCGTTGATGAGCAGAAAATCGGACATTTCTTATTGTTATGGGCCAGTTAGCCGAAGATGGCGGCAATTCTAACCTTTTTTTCCGATTTTTGTGCAAATTAAATTAGGTACCGGACACCTTATACCGGGTATAGGGTGTCCGGTACCCTATTTAGCGGGTCAAAGCAGGTCGAGGGCACCGCGGACCTCTTGCTTGCTGATTTCGCCATTGTCGAGTCGTGTCAGAATCGTGACGATGTCGTCGAGGTGGCTCTGGTGCAGTTCACCAAGGTACGCGCCCACAAATTCGCCGTCTCTTGTGACGATCATCGTGAACGGCATGCCAATGAACTCAACGCCCGACGATTCGGCAACGGCCATGGCGTCCTGCTGGCCTGTAAGGATCGGATAATTGAATTCCGCTTCTTCGGCGAAGGGCACCACCATGTCGGGGTAATCAACCGCAATGCCCAGTATCTGGAAGCCGGCCTCACCGTGCTCATCCTGGAACGCTTTGAGCATAGGAATTTCGCGACGGCATGGTGCGCACCATGTCGCCCAGAAATTGATCAGGCGATGCTTGCCGTCCCACTCCGCAAACTCGCGGTCTTCACCGTCCAGGTCGGGCAGGGTGAATGCCGGATGCGTCGCGGCCTCGAACGTGGTCGGCTGCGGCGCCGCCTGTTCCAGTGCAATCTCGGTCGGAATGCGCACGGCATAAAGCAGCGCGCCTGCCATCAGGGCGACAAGGGCAGCTGAAAAAACTAAAAAGATGCGGGACACGAGCCTACTCCGTCTTGTCAGCCGCGGATTCTAACCGAGCAGGGACATCGACGCTCAGGACTTTGGCTTGCGGCATATAACAGATGCCATTTTCCTTGCAGCCCTGGTATGACAGCTCAATGTCCATTGAGGGAATGTTTTGGATGAGTGATCGAATCTGTGCGCTGCCATGCGCCTCGTCGAAAAAGACCTCCTGCTCGCCGAACCACTCGTCGACGACGATCTCGCTGTGGCTCCATTCCTCGATGAATTCGTGATCCTCGAGGTCAATGGCCTCCGAGAGCGAGCGCACGCCGATCTTGTCCTTGTACAGGTAGTAGCCGGGCGGAAGCTGGATGCGGAAGAGGAGTGCGCCGTTTTCGACGTGGGCATCCGGTATGAACACCTGGTCAGCGGGAAGGGGCTCGTCGCTGCTCTGCGGTGAGAAGACGTTTGACGCCGTCGGGCTCTCCAGGGGCAGGGAGGGCTTGGGCGATTCGGCCTCTGCGCAGCCGGCAAAAAGAGCCGGCAGTGCCGCCAACGCGGCCAGGGTTGTTCGGAGTTTGGTCATCAGGATTCTTGGATTCCGGCCCGGTAATAAAGTTTCGTGCTGAATTGTGCTTGAAAAACTGAGGCGTATCCCTATTATTAGCACTCCTTGCGGTCGAGTGCTAAACGCATTCGGCCCGAAAGCCGAAAAAATACGGTTTTAAATCAATTGTTTATAGGAGATATGCACCATGAAGATGCGTCCGCTTCATGACCGGGTCATCGTTAAGCGCATGGAAGAAGAGCGCACGTCACCCGGCGGAATCGTCATTCCTGACGCCGCGGCTGAAAAGCCCATCAAGGGCGAAATTGTCGCTGCTGGCAACGGCAAGATCCTCGAGAACGGCGAAGTCCGCGCTCTCGACGTCAAGGTGGGTGACAAGGTCCTGTTCGGCAAGTACGCCGGCACGGAAGTCAAAGTTGAAGGCGAAGAACTGCTCGTGATGAAGGAAGACGACATCATGGCAGTCATCGAAGGATAAAGAGGAAATATAGAAATGGCTGCTAAAGAAGTACGTTTTAGCGATGACGCTCGCCAGAAGATGTTTGCTGGTGTCAACGTTCTCGCCAATGCGGTTAAGGTGACCCTGGGTCCCAAAGGCCGTAACGTTGTGCTCGACAAGAGCTTTGGTGCACCAACCGTCACGAAAGACGGTGTTTCGGTTGCCAAAGAAATCGAACTCGAAGACAAATTCGAAAACATGGGCGCCCAGATGGTCAAGGAAGTTGCTTCCCAGACGTCTGACATCGCCGGTGACGGTACGACGACTGCAACGGTTCTTGCCCAGGCAATCCTGCGCGAAGGCCTGAAGTCTGTTGCTGCTGGCATGAACCCGATGGATCTCAAGCGCGGTATCGACAAGGCATCTGCTGCCATCGTTGCCGAGCTGCAGAATCTGTCGAAACCTTGTGAAGACCAAAAGGCAATTGCCCAGGTTGGCAGCATCTCCGCCAACTCGGACATGGAAATCGGCGAGATTATCTCCGATGCCATGCAGAAGGTCGGCAAGGAAGGCGTTATTACGGTTGAAGAAGGATCGGGTCTTGCCAACGAACTGGACGTTGTCGAAGGCATGCAGTTCGATCGCGGCTACCTGTCGCCTTACTTCATCAACGATGCAAACAGCCAGCAGGTCGAGCACGATAGCCCGCTCATCCTGTTGTACGACAAGAAGATTTCGAACATTCGCGATCTGCTCCCGGTTCTCGAGGGTGTTGCCAAGGCTGGTCGTCCGCTGCTGATCATTGCAGAAGACGTCGAAGGCGAAGCACTTGCTACGCTGGTTGTTAACAACATTCGCGGCATCGTCAAGGTTGCTGCCGTCAAGGCGCCGGGCTTCGGCGATCGCCGCAAAGCCATGCTCCAGGATATCGCTATCCTGACCGGCGGCCAGGTGATTTCGGAAGAAGTCGGTTTGTCGCTTGAGAAGGCTACGATCGAGGATCTTGGCCAGGCCAAGAAGATCCAGATCACCAAGGAAGCGACGACGATTATTGATGGCGCCGGCCAGGCCGATGACATCAAGGGTCGTGTCGATCAGATCAACGCCGAGATTGCAGAATCTACGTCGGACTACGACAAAGAGAAGCTGCAGGAGCGTGTTGCCAAGCTGTCTGGCGGTGTTGCCGTCATCAAGGTTGGTGCTGCGACCGAAGTCGAGATGAAAGAAAAGAAAGCACGCGTTGAAGACGCACTGCACTCCACACGCGCCGCTGTTGAAGAGGGCGTTGTTCCTGGTGGTGGTGTTGCACTGATTCGCGCTGTAAAGAGCATCGCCAAGCTGAAAGGCGACAACGCTGATCAGGACGTTGGTATTGCGATTCTGAAGCGTGCGGTTGAAGAGCCGCTGCGCCAGATCGTCCGGAATGCGGGCGGTGACGCAAGTGTCGTTCTGAACGCTGTTGCCGAGGGCAAGGGTAACTTCGGTTACAACGCTGCCACGGGCGAATACGGTGACATGATCGAAGCTGGCATCCTGGATCCGACCAAGGTTACGCGTTATGCACTGCAGAACGCTGCCAGCGTGTCGGGCCTGCTGCTCACAACCGAAGCAATGGTTGCTGACGCACCGCAGGATGATGCTGGTGGACCGCCGATGCCGGACATGGGTGGTATGGGAGGCATGGGCGGCATGATGTAAGCCGTTCTTACTTCTTGAAAGATCAAAAGGCCCGGCAATTGCCGGGCCTTTTTTTAAGGTGGCTCGTTTGCCACAATGATTCCCTAATGGCCAGATAAACTACTGTATTCCTGTTGTCATTGCCGGAGGGGGTGCCTGAGGGAAAGGAAGTCCGCGTCAGGCTGCCCGTGATTGTATGGAGCCGCTTACACCCGACGTCCACGGTATCGCAGTACTGTTGCTAATTGTCGCCGCGCTGATTCTTTTTACGCGCGACCGGCTGCCGTTGGAGTCATCCGCGCTCGCAGTTTTGATTGCGCTCATCGTCGGTTTCGAACTGTTTCCTTACGAGGCCAATGGCGTTGAGCTTAGCGTTTCGGACTTTCTCTCCGGTTTCGGTCACGAGGCGCTGATATCCATCTGTTCCCTTATTCTGATAGGCAAGGGGCTGGAGACGACTGGAGCCCTGCAACCGCTGGCACGACTCGTCGCCGGAATGATGGAATCGCGGCCGCGACTCGCATTACTCCTGATGCTGGTTGCCGTTGCGTGCGCCAGCGCGTTTGTCAATGACACGCCCATCGTCGTCCTTATGATCCCTGTGCTTGTCGGCATATCGGTGCGCCGCCGTCTGCCGTTGTCGGTGATGTTGCTACCCATGGGGCTTGCGACAATCATCGGCGGCATGACGACGTCGATCGGGACCTCGACCAATCTCCTCGTCGTGAGCCTGGGCAAGGAACTGCAAGCGGCTGAAATCGCCATGTTCGATTTCGTGCTTCCGGCGGCCATTGTCGGCAGTGTCGGCCTCGTGTTCGTCTGGCTCGCTGCTCCTTATATTTTGCCGCGTCGTCATCTGCTGATGGAGGATGAGTCACAGCGCATTTTTCTGGCCGAGCTGCCGATAACGAGCGGAAGCCGCGCCGCTGACAAGCCGCTGTCGGAGGTGCTGGCGCTGGTTGATACGGATATGCGCATTGAACGGATTCGGCGCGGAGAAAACTCCGAATTGGCGCGCCTGCCAAGCGTCGTCATCCGACCTGGTGACCGGCTGCTCGTGCGCGATAATCCGGAAAACCTGATGGAGATCGAGCGTCAGCTAGGTGCGACGTTTATCGGAGAGGAGCGAGAGCAGGGAGGCTGGGATCGACTGCTCGCCGAGGTGGTGGTCACACGGGGCTCGCCTTTGCATTTGCGATCGCTCGGCGAAGCGGATTTCGTGACGGGTGAAGATGTGGTGCCGATAGCGGTACACCGTGCCCGGTATCCGGGGAGCGTGGTGCGCAAGGAAATCGAGAAATTGCAGTTGCGGATCGGTGACGTGTTGCTTGTTCAAGGTACGCAACAGGCTTTGGGTGCACTCAAGGAGAACAGTCGGCTGATGGTGCTCGATGGCACCATCGAGTTGCGCCGGCCGGACTATGCAAAGCGGGCGCTGGCCGTGCTGGTCTTGGTCGTGTCGGCATCCGCCACCGGGGTGTTGCCGATCGCAATCAGTGCCCTGACCGGTGTTGGGCTGATGATTGCCCTCAGATGCCTCACATGGCGAGACGCAAGCCGTGCCATACCTGTGCCCGTTGTCATCCTGATTGTTGCGAGCCTTGCCCTGGGCAAGGCCCTGGTGGCAACAGGTATGGCGCAGATCCTGGCGAACGAATTCGTGACGGCCGTACAGGGGTTGCCACCGGCACTGATTCTAAGTCTCTTCTTGTTGGCGGTGGCGATACTGACAAACGTAGTCTCAAATAATGCGGCGGCCGTAATCGCTACGCCAATAGCGGTCGCGACGTCGCAACAACTTGGGGCAGATCCGGTACCCTTCCTGCTGGCCGTCTTATTTGGCGCCAACATGAGTTTCATTACCCCGTTCGGCTACCATACGAACCTTCTCATCCTTAGCGCGGGTAATTACAGGTTCATCGATTTCATCAAGGTAGGGCTTCCTCTTGCCGTTATCATGTGGCTCGGTTTTTCGCTTGTGCTCCCGATGATGTATGAGTTATCTGGCTACCAGACTGGAGGTACGTGATGCATGTCTTTCTCATGGCAGTGGGTGTCGCGTTGGTCGTGTCGTTTATGTGCTCAATCTTCGAGTCAGTGCTTCTCTCAATGAACCACGCCCAGGTTGAAGTGCTGGTCGAGAAAGGAAAGGCATCAGGCCGCATCCTCAAGGCATTCAAGGAACGTATCGACATTCCCATCTCGGCAATTCTCATTACTAATACCGCTGCGCATACCATAGGTACAGCCGTGGCCGGTGCCACCTATGCAGATGCATTCGACCCGGAGACGCTGTGGATCTTCACGCTCGTATTCACGGTTGCGGTCCTGCTGTTGACGGAGATCATCCCAAAGACGCTTGGTGTGGCGTATGCCGCGAAGCTGGCGAAGCCGGTGGCCTATGGGATACGAGGGCTTACTATTCTGCTGCGTCCGCTGGTGCTTGTGACTGAGTCTATTTCCAGATCATTGCGCAGTGACAAGGAGGCGCCGATCACATCACTGGACGAGATCAGGCTTCTTGCCACGATCGGCCACAGCGAAGGTGTAGTCGGCGAGCAGGCAGCCGGGATGATTGTGGGTGCGTCGGAGCTACGCAAGCTGGCGGCAACCAATGTCATGGTCCCGCGGCAGGAAGTCGTGTTCCTGTCACACGACGATAGTCCTGCAGACGTGGTGCGGACCATCGGGCAGTCCGGATACAGCCGCTTCCCGTACTCCCCGAGTGGTGACCTCGATCAGGTTGTTGGCGTCGTCTTCGCCAAGGAAATCCTGTCACAGCTCGTCGATACGCAGGCCGATACGATTAAGTGGCAATCGCTGGTGCACGAGTCGATTGTCGTGCCAGAAACCGTCGCGCTCGATTCGCTGTTAAGAACATTCCGGCAAAGGCGCCGACACATGGCATTGGTCGTCGACGAATATGGTGATTTCAAGGGCATCGTGACGCTTGAAGACGTGATCGAGGAAGTGGTCGGCGATATTTTCGATGAATCCGATTTGCCGCATGACGATCTTTGGCAACATCCGAATGGCACTGTCAGGGCATTTGGAAGTGCGGAATTACACCGTATCTGCCGCGTGCTCAACGTCGAGATGCCTGAAGACATCGAGATCGCGACGCTGGGCGGGCTGTTATCAGAGTCGCTGGGCCGTATACCCACGCAAGGGGACACGCTTGACTGGCGCGGCTACCGCCTCACCGTGATGTCGGCAAGCAAAAGAGGTGCGGAACTCATCTCGATAGATCTCGCCAAGCCATAGTCGTTATGCGTGTCGGTGATTGACTATCGTGCCGCCGTCGACCGGTATGACTGCCCCGTGAATATAGGCGCCCGCTCGTGAACTCAGGCAGACGGCCAGACCTGCAATGTCCTCCGGTTTGCCGACACGTCCGAGCAGACTGTTGTGCTTTATCTGCTCGCCGAAATGCTCGAAGATCTTGTCAGTCATTTTGCTCGGGAAGAAGCCCGGCGCAATAGCGTTGACCGTGATGTGCTTCGGGCCGAGTTCTACGGCGAGGTGTTGCGTCAGATGATGAACTGCCGCCTTGCTGGTGGTGTAGGCATAGGTCCCGACGCCGTGCACGGTCGGTATGTGCAGGCCGTCCATTGAGCCGATGTTGATGACACGGGCTGGTTCGTCCTGACTCGCGGCATCCTCGAGTAATGGCGTGAAGTCACGCGTCATCGCGAACACGGTGGCCACGTTCAGTTGCATTACCTTGTCGAACGCCTCGACAGCGTAGTTCTCGTAGCTGTCTCCCCAGGCGGTTCCCGCATTGTTGATCAGGATGTCGAGTTTGCCCTCGCTCTCTCTAATCCTGGAAACGAGTTCCTGCCGTTGGTCGGCATCGTTGATATCCGCCGGAATGGCCTTGCATATCCCGAACGCCCCAAGCTCCTCGGCCGTCTGTTGGCAGACATCTGCACTGCGAGCAGTGATGTAGACGCTGGCGCCGGCCTGCAGCAAGCCCTCTGCCATCATTCGGCCGATGCCGCGCGACCCGCCGGTTATGAGCGCGATCTTGTCCTCGAGATTGAAGAGGCTCTTGAGATCCAGTCTATCGATTGACAACTTCGCCTGGCTCCGTGGTCCCGAGAAAGTCCTTTATCAACTCGATGTCAACCGGACGCAGGATACCCGGCTGAGCATCAATCATCTTCATGATTGCACCGGGCGGCAGCTGTCCAAGCATTTCAAATGGGCCGGTTCCCAGGTGCATGCCGACCTTCCAGGCCCGGTCGATGTCGGCAGGTTCCGCCACACCTTTCGCAGCAAGTATGATCGCCTTGCCAATGACCATTGTCGTCAGGGCGAGACGGGCAGCTTCGTTTACGGGCTCATCAAGAAATCCATCCTGCTCGAAGGTCGGATTCGGATAGGTATAGAAACCCTTGCCGGTCTTGGTGCCAAGTTCTCCCCTCTCGACAAAGGGCTTGAGCAGGTTCAGAAGCTTCGGACGAAGTGCCTCGATGGAGTCGTCTGGCTCCTGGTGCAGCCAGCCATCGTAAACGACGTTGAGACCGAAAAGGTCCACCATCCCAAACGGGCCCATTGGAGCGTTTTGGCCCTTCATCCAGGCCCTGTCCACTTCTTCCCGAGTGGCTACTCCGTCTATTTCCAACATCACGCCCGTTGTAACCAATGGTCCCAGGATGGCGTTAAGGACATAGCCGCTATTTTCCTTCTTGAGCACGAGCGGCATACACTTGGCGCTCTTGACGTAGCGCTTCAGGATATCGATTGTCGATGCGCTTGTACGTGGCCCACCGACAATGTCAATCAGGAACGTGCCCAGGTGCGAGTGCAACGCGGCAAAACGATCGCCGCGCTCAACGACATCTTCAATTTCGGATACCAGCATGCCCGACGTGTTGGTGGTCAGAATAGTATCTGGCGGACAAATCCTGTCGAGTTCCTCGTGCACTGAACGCTTGACCGCCAGATCTTCAATGACCGACTCGCTGACCAGGTCTGCGTCTTTGACGGCGGCGGCCAGGTCGTCTGAGCAGGTTACTCGCGCAGCGCTTGCTGCCAGTTCACTGGGCGAGCAGTAGCCCATGCTGACCAGGTATGCACCCATTTCTATATGTCGTGCAGGCACCTGCGCCAGGCTTTCGGCCTGTGGGTCGTAGAGGACGACGTCGTAGCCTGAAATGGCAGCCACCAGCGCGTTGGCGCAGCCCATCGTGCCGGCGCCGACGTAGCAGATTTTCTGAATCTCCTTGATCGTCCGGTTAGCGCTTGGAGCCAGCGCGCGCGGCCAGCGCTCTGGGAGCAGAAGATTGGTGCTGCCTTTGGTCACGATAGCAGGCCGGTATTCGAGAATGGGCAGATCGGCTAGTTTGTTGACGATATGAAACTGCGTGGGGTTTTGTTCCCAGGTCAGCCTGTGCCACTCAATCCGCCCTTCACCGATCTGTGCTTCGGTGATGACATTCTCGGACGGGTAGATCGTCGGCTCGCTGAGTGCGGCACCGAATCCGCCGACGGCCGGAATGTAGCGCCACGCCATGGGGTTGTCTTTGCCCTCTTTTTCCGCCTGTGCGGCGGCAATCTGCTCTGCCGTGGGCGTGGTGAGGTTACAGATCGACAGGTCGACAATGGCGCTGCCAAAGTGACTTGCCCGGCAATGCCACTCACCGTCGCTGACGGTGTGGTCATCGATGTCGGCAAAGATCTTGGGTATTCCGGTCATTTCCCGGCCCGAGAGTATCGGGTCCGCCAGGTTCTCCCAGACGACGAGTGCGAACGAACCCTCCAGCACTTCCTGGTCGCCCTCAAAGACCACCGCCGCGTTTACGCTGATCAGGTTGTAGCCACGACCTGCCAGCCAATCGACCTTCTTGCTGCAGGCATAGGTCACCGTCACCAATGCTTCGTCCGCCACCCTGAACGGGGCGGGGAGCAGCGCCTGCAGTTGCTTTCGATCCGTCAGGTACTGCACGTTCATTGTTGTTACATCGCGATACCAGCCGGTCGGTTGCTGCTTCATGACAGGAACACCGAAGTGGGCCGGCATCATGTACCTGGCAATTGGATCGAACTCAAACATGGTGATTTCCTTCTGGCATCGGCGGAGCCTAAAGCCCCAGCCTGGCGATCAGGTCAGCCCTGATTTGTTTCTTGAAGATCTTCCCAGATGCGATACGCGGCAGGCTGTCGTCGTGAACCCAGATATGCACCGGAATCTTGAAGGCTGCCAGCTTGTCCTTGAGGAAAGACTGCACTGTGTCGGCGCTGACCTGCGCGCCCGGTCGGGCATGAACGGCGGCACCAACAATTTCGCCAAGACGTTCATCCGGCAACGAGAAGACGGCCGCCTCGACAATGTCGGGATGAGAGTAAATTGCTTCTTCAACTTCTGTGCAGCTGATGTTCTCGCCGCCGCGGATGATGAGTTCCTTGATGCGATCCACGATGTAAACGAAACCCTCTGCATCCTGGTAACCAATGTCTCCCGTATGGAACCAACCGTCTTTGAAGGCGGCTTCGGTCGCCGCCGGCTGGTTCAGGTACTCACTGACAATCGCGGGTGATCTCAGGCAGATCTCCCCACGCTCACCTTGCTCGACCGCATCGCCATTCTCGTCGACAATTTTCAGGTCTACGAGCGGCGGTGTCGCCTGGCCGACCGAGCCGGGTCTCCTGACATAGTCGTCATCGCCGATAATGCAGCCAACAGCGTTGGTTTCGGTGAGTCCGTAGCCGGCAGTCGGTTTGGCATCGGGAAAGAGCTCAATAAGGGCCCCGACCTGGTCGGCCGGTCTGGCCGCTCCGCCCGACGAAATTTCTACGAGGCTCGAGAGGTCGAATTCGTCGCGACGCGGGTGGTTCATGAGTTCCATGGACATCGTCGGTACGCCGTTGAAGTGTGTGATTTTTTCGGCGTGGATAAGTTTGAGCGCGTCGTCGATGTCCCACTTGTACATCATCACGATCTTGCGCCCGATACCGAGCGATAGCAGGAACAGGCTGTTCAAGCCTGTTACGTGAAACAGCGGCACGGTCAGGAGGATAGCCGGTTGTTCCTCCGGCTCCTGGCCGATGGTGCCGGACGCTACTGCCACGGCCGTGCCCAGGGCCAGCCAGGTGCCCAGCGCCGAGAGCACGTTACGCTGCGTCGATAGCACGCCCCGGGGACGGCCGGTGCTGCCGGATGTGTAGAGGATAACTGCCGCGTCCTGCGGACCGATCTGGTTCAGGGGCAGCACGCCGTCGCCCGCGAGCAATGGTGCAAGGCGTTCGACATGGTCCGGCAGCGTCTTGCCTTCGTTCTCGACTCCTATCACGGTGAGTCCGGCACTCGGCAGATGCGCAGCGAGTCGCTGGTAACGGGTCGCATCGATGATGATGTGCGATGCGTCGGAGTCACTCAGCCCGTAGGCGAGCTCTTCGCCCTGCCACCACGAGTTCATGGGTACGGCGACTGCTCCGATCGATGTTATCGCCATGAAGCTGATGCACCACTCGGGGGAGTTGCGCATGGCGATCGCGACTCGATCGCCCTTGCGAACGCCGTACTGCTCTGACAGGGCGAAACCGAGGCTTCCTACCTGTTTAGCAACGTCGGTGAATGACAGGCGCCGGCCTTGATCGATAAGGCATTCCTTGTCGCCGTGCGACGCGGCAAATGCAAAATAGTCCCGCAAGTTGTCAGGTAAGCCACCAAAGACCTTGTGCGGAACCCCGTCGATTTCCTGCTCGATTATCGGAAACGGCCCTTCAGGACTCGTCACCCCTGCGATAGCAGCAAAGACTTCCGGATAATGCATAACTCAATATCCCCCGAGCAGGGCAAAGCGATCAGCATGGTAGTAGTAGTCACCAAACTCCTGGCACGCAGCCGCGGCGCGCTTCATAAAGAATCCGATGTCGAACTCATCGGTCATGCCGATACCGGCAAACATCTGCACTGCCTCGTTAACAGCCAGTTTTGCCGTCTTCGCAGTCTTTGCCTTGGCGAGGCTTGCGAGGCGTGAGCGCTCTGGCGAGTCATCGTCGATCGCTTGCTCGGCCTTCAGGATTGCTGACTTGCAGAGTTCAAGCTCGCAGAATAGCTGCGCCGCGCGGTGTTGCAGGGCCTGGAAACTGCCCACGGGAACGCCGAATTGTCTGCGTTCTTTCAGGTATTCGAGCGTACGCTCAAAGGCCTCTTGCGCGACGCCACTGAGTTCCGCGGCAGACAAGACAGCACCAACATCGAGTGCTAGCTCGAGCGCCGGCCGTGCGCTCCCCGGCGCACCCAGGAGATTTTCGGCAGCAACTCGCACACTGTCGAATTGCATGCTGGTAACAAAGCGATTATCGGCGTTTCGGGTGGTCTCGATGGTGACACCCGGAGCGTCGCCGGCGACGATGAACAGGCTTGTTTTTTCGGCCTCATTTTCCGCGTTGGCGGCAACTATGAAAGTGTCCGCAATCTGGCCGTCGAGCACATGGCGCTTGCTGCCATAGAGCAAGAAGTCGTCGCCATCTGCTTGTGCGCTAAGCGTCATCGCCAGCGGATCGAAGCGATCCGATTCACTAATGGCCAGTGAAACAATCGATTCGCCACTCGCGATAGCCGGCAGCAGAGTTTCTTTCTGCGCAGCGCTGCCAAGACTTGTGATTAGCGATGCACAGACAAACGATGACGACAGTAGCGGCGAGGGTGCCAGTACGCGGCCGCACTCTTCCATGACGAGTCCCGCACCAACGTAGCCGAACTCCAGCCCACCGTACGCCTCGGGTATCGTAATGCCAGACCAGCCCATTTCGGCCATGCCCTGCCACAGTTCGCGTGACCACTCGTCACCACGATCGCGCCGTGCTCGTAGCGCACTAACCGGCGAGCTTTCTTCGATAAACGATTTTGCCGAATCGCGTAGCATTTGCTGCTCTTCGTTCAAGATCAGAGCCATAGTGTTCTCTCCTTCGTCCTGTCGTGCCTAGCTCGGCAGGCCCAGAATTCTTTTTGCAATGATGTTCAGCTGGATCTCCGAGGTGCCGCCCTCGATCGAATTCCCCTTGCTGCGCAGCCAGTCCTTGGCGACTGTCATGTCCTCATCCTTGCCCCAGGACAATGCAGCGCTACCTCCGAGTGACATCAGCAGCTCATTACGGGACTTGTTCAGTTCCGTGCCATAGAGTTTGATAAGAGACGATGCAGCGCCGGCGCCCTGGCCGGCCTTGGCCTCGTCAATAACGCGCTCTACGGTCGCCGCAAATGCCATTTCATCGATTTCAAATGCAGCGATATCACCGCGCAGGCCACCATCTTGCAGGCGATCGTCACGGGTCCCGATAGCAGCAACGGCCTTCTGGCTCAGCGTGGTCGTGCCGGCGCGCAACAAGCCGAAACCGCCAATCATTTCCCGTTCGTGCGTCAACAGGTACTTGGCGATCTCCCAACCCTTGTTGAGATCGCCGACCAGGTTCTCTTTTGGTACCTCGACGTTATCGAAGAAGGTCTCGCAGAACGGCGAGAATCCGCTGATCAGCTTGACCGGTTGGGTAGACACTCCCGGGGACGCCATATCGAACAGCAGGAAGCTGATTCCCTGGTGCTTTGGCGCGTCGAAGTCGGTGCGCACGAGGCAGAAGATCCAGTCTGATTTATCCGCGTAGGAGGTCCAGACTTTGGAGCCGTCTACCAGGTAGTGATCGCCCTTGTCTTCCGCCCGCGTCTGCAGACTGGCAAGGTCTGATCCCGCATTGGGTTCGCTGTAGCCCTGACACCAGCGAATCTCGCCACGAATGATCGGTGGGATAAAGCGCTGCTTTTGTTCCTCGCTGGCGAACTTCAACAGTGCGGGCCCGAGCATGTCGATGCCGAAACTATCGAGCGGGCGCCGGGCGTGAATGCGCGCCATTTCCTGCTTCAGAACTTTGGCCTCGGCCTTGCTGAGGCCGCCGCCACCATATTCCGCCGGCCACTCGGGAACGGTCCAGCCACGGTCTGCCATGCGTTCAAGCCAGATGCGCTGGTCGTCATTTACGAACTCCCAGTTACGTCCGCCCCAGCATTGGTCCTTGTCGGACCGGACAGGCTCGCGCATTGCAGCCGGACAGTTTTCTTCCAGCCAGGCACGAGTGTCTTGGCGAAATTGATCCAGGTTTGCCACGTTGGATTCCTCCACGGTACAGGTCGGGGATATAGCATTCGAAGTCCCCAACTATGCGCCAACGGGCATTGCCGGACTGTCACTAGTGCGACATGGTCAGTGTTTCAGGCGGCTTCCCATGAGTTTCCTGAACTTTTCGCCATACGGGGGGCGCAATACGCTCATCAGGTCAGCTTTGGTCTGCGTGTAGACAGCCTTCCTGTGGCTGAACTCATTGAAGCCATCCTTGCCGTGGTAGCAACCCATTCCTGATGGGCCGATGCCCCCGAAAGGCAGATCTTCCTGCGCAATATGAAACAGGACATCATTTATCGTTGCGCCACCCGACACGGTTTCAGTGAGGATGCGATCCTCTTCAGCGGTATCGTCACCGAAATAGTAGACGGCCAGCGGGCGCGGACGCGCATTGATATAGGCTATGGCTTGCTCAATGTTGCTGTAGGTTTTGACAGGCAGCAATGGCCCAAAAATTTCGTCCTGCATAATCTGCATGTCGTCTTTTGGATCAAGAACGAGAGCGGGCGACATCCGGTAAGCTGAGCTCGTCGATGTGTTACCCGGATCAAGATCGACGATCTTCGCACCCTTGTTGCGGGCATCCTCTGCACAGTCCTGCAGCCTGGTGTAATGACGTTCGTTGATAACGGCCGTGTAATCGTCGCTTTGTGTGACGCCGGACGGGTACATCGTCTCCACCGCACTTTTTGCGGCCGCGGCAAAATCATCTTCCTTGCCTTCTGGCAGCAATACGTAGTCCGGTGCCAGGCAGATCTGCCCGGCGTTCAGGGTCTTGCAGGTCATCGTGCGCAGCGCCACTTTCTGTATGTCTGCCGAATGGCCGACAATAACCGGTGACTTGCCGCCCAACTCCAGGGTCAGTGGCACAAGGTTCTCAGCCGCGGCGCGCATCACATGGCGAGCGACCGAGGTAGCGCCTGTAAAGACAAGATGGTCGAACGCCAGTCCTGAAAATGCGGCGCCAACCTCCGGCCCACCGGTCACTACCGCAATCTCGTCCTCTTCATAGTACTGGCTGATCAGGTCAGCCATGAGCCCAGAGGTGTGCTCGGTAAACTCCGAGGGTTTGATCATGGCGCGATTGCCGGCCGCCAATACGCCAGCCAGGGGCGCGAATGCCAGGTTAACGGGGAAGTTCCAGGGACTGATGATGCCGACCACACCTTTGGGCTGGTACCTGACTCTGGCCTTGGCACCGAAAAGCCCCAGCGGGAACTGCGGGGATCGCTTTTCCGGGCGCATCCATCGGCGCAGGTGCTTTCTTGCATGCCTGAGCGCGTCGACCGAGCCGCCGACATCAAAAGCGAGTGATACATCCAGCGACCGGTGGCCGAAATCGTCGCGCATGGCGTCGCATAGGGCGTCACTGTGAGTGAGCAGGAGATCGATTGACTTGTCCAGGCGCTCGATGCGTTGCTCTGCAGATGGGTAAGGCTCTCGAATATTGGCGCTTTTCTGTCGTTCGAGAATCGCGCTCATAGAACCTGTGCTGGCGCTGGTCATGCATCTTTCTCCGGATCGTCGTCCTGTGGTTCCGGTGCAGGCGGTTTTTGTCCTGTCAGGATCTGGTACTGCTCAAGCATCTGCTTCATTGCCTGGTCGGGTGTGGGGTAGGGCTGTGCAAAGGTCGTCTTCAGGTGCTCACGTACGAGATCCTGCATCGCGAGCGATTGCAGAATCTGCTGCTCTATATAAGGTCCGATCATCGCCACGAATTCATTTCCATAAAGACGAATGAGTTCTTCGAGTACGCGATTGGTCAGTAGCGACTCGTAGCCCTCGGTCTCCATCTCGGTGATGATCTGCAGGAGCACGCTGCGGGTCAGGTCCTCACCGGTTTTCGAGTGCACGACCTGGATGGCTTCACGGTCGATTATCATCTGGCGAATCTCGTTCAGCGCGACAAACTTGCTGGTTTCGGTGTCGTATATGCGCCGGTTCGGGTATTTCCTGAGAATTCTCACGGCCGAGCTCCATTATCATGTGCATTGCAGAAAAAATAACTGAAAAAATAACTAAGTCATTGTTTTATAATGAATCAAAAGATTTGCTATTGCAAAAATACTTCTTGACTTCCTGATTCCTGCTGCTATATTAAACCGTAATCTTTTGCAGTGCAAAAAACAGGAGCGCTAGCCATGACACAAATGACCCCCGAAAAAATCAAAGAGTTCTTTGACGATGCAGCCAAGTCGTACACCGATGCCTGGACAGCCGAGGCGGAATACTACAACGCACTCGTAAAGCGCAATGGTGAAGCATTCACTAAGTTGACCGATGCTCGCATCTCAAGCTTCAAGGAAATGACCGAAGCGAAGACATTTAACCAGGCATTCGAAGCCAACCTGGGCTTCGAAGAGCAGGTCCGCGAAGACCTCGCCAGCTTGCAGGAAGAAAACACAAAGGCCTGGGAGTCTCTCGTCAAGACCCTGCAAGGCATCTATACGCCGGCTACGGAAGCTCCGAAAGCCAAGGCAACGCCGAAGAAGAAGGCCGCCTGAGTAATATTGGGTAGACTGGGCTCCCATGCGGGAGCCCGGTCACTAAAGCTCAATTGGTAACCCTGGATCTGAAATGCAACAGACAAGCGGACTGGACGCGACATTCCTCTTCACGGAGACACAGAATGCACCGATGCATATTGGTTCGGTTGGCATATTCGATCCATCAACAGCGCCTGAGGGTATTGTTCGCTTCAAGCGCATTATTCAGACGGTAGAGGAAAGAGCCCATCTCGCACCTTACCTGCGTCAGCGGATTGTAGAGGTTCCCTTTAACGCTGATTTTCCTTACTGGGTTCGTGACGAATCGTTCGACCCGGAATTTCATATTCGCCATATCGCCTTGCCCAAGCCGGGAGACTGGCGGCAGCTTTGCATCCAGGTCGCCCGCCTGCATGCGAGAGCACTCGATCGTTCACGGCCGCTGTGGGAGCTCTACATCATCGAAGGTCTCGACAACGTCGAGGGCATTCCGGAGGGGTGTTTTGCGATGGTGACGAAACTGCATCACGCAGCCATAGACGGTGTTACGAGCCAGCAGGTCGCAACGGCGCTGTGCGATGCGACCCCGGAAATACGCGAAGTAGAAGGTGCGGATTCCTGGAAAGCCGATACGCCACCGACGCCGTTCGAACTGCTGATGATGGCAACCGAGCACAATGCCACCAGGCCGCTCCGTTATCTTGAATTCCTGCAAAAATCCGCTCCAATCTGGCAAAAGGCCGTTGAGGCAACGGTCAGTGGAGATCTCAAACCGCCGCCTGAAGTGCCTCGTACGCGCTTCAATCGCGTCGTCTCTCCACACCGTGTCTTCGAAGGCGTGACACTTCCTCTCGATGGCATCAAGCAAATCAAGAACAGGATTGGCGCTACGGTCAACGATGTGGTCCTCGCGATCTGCGGCGGCGCCTTGCGCCAGTACCTGCTGGAAAAGGACGAGCTGCCAGAGGCCAGCCTGGTAACCATGTGTCCCATCAGTGTGCGTGATCCGAACTCCACTGCTACTGGTGGCAATGAGGTGGTTTCCATGTCGGTGCCATTGCATACCGATCTTGCAGATGCGCACGAACGCCTGCTTGCCATTCGGGCGTCGACACAGGAGGCCAAGCACTACACGAACGCCATCGGTGCGAAGACGATGATCGAGATGTCGGAGTTCATTCCCATGGGACTGGGCGTACTTGGTGCACGCGTCGCCGCCGAACAGGGCCTGGCCAACTTCACGACGCCGAAATTCAACACCGTTATCACCAATGTCCCCGGTTCACCCATACCGTTCTACAGTAATGGCGCGAAACACATTCGTGGATGGGGAACAGGGCCCTGTATTGACGGCAATGGACTGTTCCATTCCGTCGGGAGCTACTGCGGCGAAGTCAATATTGGCGTCACGTGTTGTCGGGTAATGATGCCGGACCCATCACGTTACGCAGAGTTGTTAAAGGCATCGTTTGCCGAACTGGCTGCGGATCCACAGAGCGAGACAGACGGACAAGAAGCACAGGCATGAGCCGGCAACTGAGAGAGCGGTTCCGTCCCCCCAGCGAGGCCCTGTATCTGACTGAGCCGTTGCGGGCATCCGTCGAACTTGGAACGCTGCATCTCTCCGAGCCATGGCTCAACACTTTGCGCGGAGGAGACGGTCACCCGGTCCTTGTTATTCCCGGTTTCACGACCGGCGATCGGTCGACCACGGTGCTAAGACATTTCCTCTCATCCCTTGGGTACCTGCCATGCGGATGGAAGCAGGGCGTAAATTTCGGCATACGACGTGAGCTCTTCGAAGGTGTGGGCAAACTGCTGATGCAGCTGCACGAGGAATACGAATGCCGCGTGAGTATTGTCGGCCAAAGCCTGGGTGGTATTTATGGTCGTGAGCTCGCCAAACGTCTTCCCGACGCTGTTCGCCAGGTGGTTACGCTGGGTAGTCCCTTCAACGATCCCGAAGGTGACGCATCACGGGTGTCCAACGTTTACAAAATGTTCAACCCCGACCACGCGACGAAATCAGAACAAATTGAACACGAGAAGTGGCAGATCAGTGCAGCGCCGCCGGTCCCGACGACATCGATCTACAGCAAGATGGATGGCGTCTGTCATTGGCGCGCCTGTCTGCAGCACGGCGGTCACGATCAGATAGAAAACATCGAAGTGATCGGCAGCCATACTGGCATGGGTGTTAATGCACAGGCGCTCTTCGTCATCGCAGATCGTCTGTCCCAGCGGCGCGATGAATGGCAACCGTTTCACTTTGGGAAGTTCCTTGGGATGGGTGCCAGTTAGACACCAAAGAAGGCCGATTCGTCACCCAGGCGACACCAGTCATACATGCAAACGTGCCAGCATGCCGTGGCGGAGTGAATCAATCCCGACAGGTATCCCAATGACAGAGACTATTAAAGCAACCGATCTTCCGACACTGATTGGTTCGGAGCTCGCGCCGTCTGACTGGCTTGAGATTACACAGGAACGTGTTAATCAGTTCGCCGACGCGACCAATGATTTTCAGTTCATTCATGTCGACCCGGACAAAGCTGCGCAAACACCCTTTGGCGGCCCGATCGCACATGGCTTCCTGTCGCTGTCGTTGCTGTCGTATCTCAATGCGCAAACGGCGGTCATGCCGGAAAATCTCGCGATGGGTATCAACTACGGATCTGACAAGGTGCGCTACCTGCTGCCTGTGCGCGTCGGCAAGCGAATTCGCTCGCGCCAAACGATTCTCGATGTAACCGAAAAAAGTCCCGGCCAATGGCTGATGAAAACCGCGGTGACAGTAGAAATCGAAAATGAAGAAACACCGGCTTTAGTGGCCGAAATCCTGTCAATGTTCGTCGTCAATCCGACGGCCTGAAAGAAAAGAGTGAGGACCACAAAATGAGTATCAGACTTGATGGCCAGGTTGCCATTGTTACCGGTGCCGGCCAGGGCCTTGGCCGTTGTCACGCCCTTGCACTGGCTGAGCGTGGTGCAAAAGTTGTCGTAAACGACCTTGGTAACGATAACGGCGTGTCGGAGCATGCGGATGCCGTTGTGCAGGAAATCACGGCGGCGGGTGGCGAAGCGATGAGTCACGGCGCCAATGTTGCCGATTTCACCCAGGTGCAGGACATGGTGCAGCAGGCCATGGACAAATGGGGACGCATTGATATTCTCGTCAACAACGCCGGCATCCTGCGCGACAAGACGTTTGCCAAGATGCCCCTCGACGACTTTCGACTGGTCATCGAGGTACATCTCATGGGTTCGGTAAATTGCACCAAGGCGGTCTGGGACATCATGCGCGAGCAGGGCTACGGCCGCATCATCTTTACGACCTCCAGCTCGGGCCTGTACGGAAACTTCGGGCAGTCCAATTACGGAGCAGCCAAGATGGCAATGGTGGGGCTGATGAACACGCTGCACCTCGAGGGTGCCAAGAGTGACATCCGCGTCAACTGTCTCGCGCCAACTGCAGGTACTGCCATGACCGAAGGGCTTATTCCGCCACCCGTTTTCAAGCTGTTGTCGGCGGAATCGGTTAGTCCGGCAGTAGTGTTTATGGCCGGACCGGATGCTCCGAGCCGCAAGGTTATTGGGGCCGGCGGCGGCAGCTTCTCGGTATTCAAGGGATTCGAGACTATCGGCGTGAATCTTTTGCCCGACAATCTCTCTGCCGAAGGAGTTGCGGAGGCTTGGGCAGCAATGAATAACGAAGATGGCATGCAGGAATTTACCGGCGGCTTCGAGCAGACCGGAAAGTTCGCCCAACAGGGCGCCGCGAGTCTTGGAATTGATCTGGGCGGCTAGGACCACAAAGGAAAAGCAATCATGAGAGAAGCAGTCATCGTATCGACCGCGAGAACGCCCATTGGCAAGGCCTATCGAGGGGCATTCAATAACACTGAAGCACCCACCTCGGTGCGCAT
>Ga0224504_10000040_pt1 | contig 46019 bp, 38 predicted proteins | sample SF_Oct11_sed_USG_3_FD_170160 | JGI IMG/M metagenome (GOLD analysis project Ga0224504, IMG submission 170160) | Sediment microbial communities from San Francisco Bay, California, United States - SF_Oct11_sed_USGS_24 | ecosystem: Environmental > Aquatic > Marine > Sediment | place: USA...
TTCTGATCGTAATCGGCCGGTGATGTAATTACCGTCCAGCAGGATCACCATGCCCTCATCGGAAATGCCGAAGGTTACATCCAGGTTTCCGGCCACTTCGCCCAATGCCTGTTCCGCGTTAGCCTCGATACCACGATCCATCGCCGCCACCGCAACCAGCCGGTACAGCGCGCCGCTGTCGAGGAAATGCCAACCCAGTTTTTCCGCCAGGCGCATGGCGATCGTGCCTTTGCCCGAACCTCCCGGTCCGTCAACGGTAATGACCGGGGCAGGCGCTGGATTATCAGCGTTCATCAACACAGCCTCCCACTGCAGCCAGGTCGCGCACAAAGGAGGGAAAAGAGGTATTGATATGCTCCGCACCCTCTATCGCCACCGCGGCGCTGGCGACCTGCCCCAGTACCGCGAAACTCATGGCGCAGCGATGATCACCCGCGCCATCAACCCGGCCGCCATTGACGCTGCCGCCTGTCACGTCCACACCGTCTTCGTATTCCTTCAATTGAACACCCAGCTGCCGCAGACCTTTAGCCATGACATCCAGGCGATCGCTTTCCTTGACCCGCAATTCCGCCGCCCCCCGGATCCGGGTGGTGCCTTCCGAGACCGCTGCCAGCGCCATGATCACCGGTACTTCATCGATCAGTGACGGCACCCATTCTTCCGGAATGTCAATGCCGCGAAGGCGTCTGGCGCAGCGAATCCGGATATCCCCGACCTGCTCACCTCCCTGCCGGCGCAGGTCGTGAACCGTGAGGTCGGCGCCCATTTCGCGCAGGACCTGGACGATACCGTCGCGCGTCCTGTTGAGGCCGACATTTCGAAGCAACAGCTCAGAGCCCGGCACCAATGTGGCAGCCACCATGAAGAAGGCGGCTGATGAAATATCAGCCGGCACATGAACGGTTGCTGCGGTCAGGCGGGTGCCTCCTGCCACACCGCATGGGCCAACCAGTTCTGCCCCGAACGCCGGCAGCATCTGTTCCGTATGGTCCCGGCTCAGCAGAGGCTCGCTGACCGTGGTCTGGCCATCGGCATAAAGCCCGGCCAGCAAAACACAGGATTTCACCTGGGCGCTGGCAATGGGTGACTCGTAGTCAATGCCATGCAAGGCAGATGTACCGGCAATCCGCAGGGGCGGCGTTCCGTTTTTGCCAGTCTCTATGGTTGCGCCCATCAGGGTCAGCGGCTTGACGATGCGGGTCATCGGCCGCTGATTGAGGGACTCGTCGCCAAACAGCACCGAGTCGAACGGCTGGGCAGCGAGAACACCCGCCAACAGGCGCATGGCGGTGCCGGAATTGCCCATGTCCAGCGGCGCGCCCGGCGCCGAAAGCCCACGGCTACCCACGCCCTGCAGGAACAGGGTTTGACCCTGTCGCCTGACGCCCATACCCAGCTGGACGCAGGCTTTTTCAGTGGCCTTCACGTCCTCGCTTTGCAACAGGCCGGTCACCCGGGACTCCCCTTCGGCCAGGCAGGAGAAAATCAGCGCACGGTGAGAAATGGACTTGTCACCCGGCGGTGTCACTTCGCCTTGCAGTGGCGCAGACGCAGGCTGTGTTTCCAGCATCATGAAGGAGCGAGTATCGCGCGCGGGTAGGAACCCAGCACCCGGGTCAACTTGCTGACGTTCTCCAGGTCGGCAAGCGCCGCCTTGATATTAGCGTCTTCTTTATGGCCTTCCAGGTCAACGAAAAACACGTAGGCCCACTTGCCGTGACGCGAAGGCCGGGACTCGATCCGGGTCATGTTGACGCCGTGTTCCTGCAGCGGCTTCAACAGGCTGTAAAGCAGTCCGGGCCCTTCGTGCCCGGAAAGCAACAGCGTGGTTTTGTCTTTTCCTGAAGGCGCAAATATTTTACGACCGATGACCAGGAATCGAGTGGTGTTGTCGGGATGGTCTTCGATATCGGCGAACAGCACCGGCAGTCCGTAAACCTCCGCTGCCGGCCGGCCGGCAATGGCGGCAGCCTCGGGCGCATTTCGCACCCGCCGGGCGGCCTCGCTGTTGCTGCCCACGGCAATCAATTCAACGCCCGGAAGGTGCGCACGCAACCAGGATTTGCACTGGGAAAGGGATTGTTCATGCGAATAGACCCGCTCGATCTGCTCCACCGAGGAAGCCAGCGTCAGCAGGTTCTGGTGCACGCGCAGTTCGATTTCACCGCAGATTTTGAGGTCCGACAGCAGGAACATATCGAGTGTATGACTGACGATCCCCTGGGTGGAGTTCTCCACCGGGACTACCCCAAAATCGGCATCACCCGCCTGCACCTGCTCGAATACATCGTCAATGGCAGGCAGGCTAAGGGCATGAACCGAGTGCCCGAAGTGGCGGTGCACCGCCTGCTGGGTAAAGGTGCCCTCCGGACCCAGGTAGGCGACTTTAAGCGGCTCCTGCTGCGCCAGGCAGGCCGACATGATTTCACGGAAAAGGCGCAGCATTTCGCTGTCGCTGAGCGGTCCTTCGTTACGTTCCAAAACAGCCCTGAGGACCTGCGCTTCACGTTCCGGCCGAAAGTAGTCCACGGCTTCGTTCGACGAATCCTTGCTCTGTCGAACCCGAAAAGCCAGCCGCGCCCTTTCGCTGATCAGCTGCTGGATCTTTTCGTCGAGGCGATCAATCTCCCCCCGCACCGAATCGAGTTGTTCCTGTTGTGCTTTTTTATCTTTCACCAGCCGCAAGTCCTTCCTTGATAACCAGGCTCAATCCACCATTGTATCGTCTAAATTTCGACTCGCCAGCGTTATCTTGCCTGCGCGGCCGAGACCTCTGCCGGCGCACACTCCGGATCGTCTCCGAGGTTCAATACCACGCCGCTCGCCGTTACCGTGCCCGACTTCAATTCGGCGACACTCAGCTGGATCCTGACATCCGGCGTGGCCGATTCATCACCATCCCCGGCGCCCATACCCAGGTCCGGAAGGTCCTGCGTGAGCCGGTCCAGGTCCAGCACGCCAGCCTCCAGAACCAGTTGCGCCGAAAATGGCTCGCCCATAAACAGGCAGGCCCGTCCGGCAAGACTCTGCTCCTGGCGGCGGATCTGCAGGGAACCCAGATCCAGGCGTGATGCGGCAGCGTCCAGCAGCATCCATCCCTCGGCATCCACCAGGTCTTCGATCTCAAGCCTGAACGGCGCTTGCCGGCGATCGGCGAAACCGTTCAGTTCCAGCCGATTGATTTGCAGCGCCTGGCCGGGGCTCCCCGGTAAAACCAGGCTGAAATCCCGAATGGCCAACTGGTCGATTTGAGGGATTCTGTTTTCCTCACGCGGCGACTGGTCCCCTGTGGCCGCACCGCTGCGGTACCGGCCAGGATAGAATTCGCCGTCGGTCAGCCGAATCCAGTCGATTTGAACCTGGCCGTCGATCAGGGGTTTGAGCGCAACGGAAATCTCGTACTCCGCGCTCTGGGCCAGCGTCTCGTTCTCATCCGTGCTGCGGATGATCAGTTGCGTCCCGGATACACCGATGTCCGGCAACAGCATCAGGTCGAAATCTCCCTGCAGACGCACCTCCATGCCGGTCCGCGCGGACAGGTTGCGCTCCAGCATCCGCTTGCCACCGGACGACTCCAGCCAGGCATCGATAGCCCAGTAAGCCACAAACGGCAGCAGCAGCAACACTGCCAGCACCACCAACAGCAGCTTGCGCAAGCGGTGTGTCATGGCAAAAGCACCGCAACCACAAACTGGTTAAATTCCTGTACCGCGTCTAAACTGATGCGTCCCGGGGTGTTTGGATTGAAACGATGTCTCATATCGATATGGTCGCACGGCATTCCATGCCAGCGAAAGAAGCACAACAAGCAGCAGATGAACTGGCCGGCGACCTGGCCCGCAAATTCGAGATCAATTATGGCTGGGAAGGCGACCACATTCACTTTGAACGTCCCGGAGTCAATGGCATGATCACTGTCCGGGAGAATGAAATAAGAATCAAGGCCCGCCTGGGCTTGATGCTGGTGTTTCTCAAGCCGGTGATCGAAACCGAAATCTCAGACTATCTGCAAAACCACTTTGGCTGTACCTTCACCTAGCCGGTCACCAGCCAAAAGGCTGTTCCGTCCCGGCGAACAGTTTTTCCATCGCGCCCCATTCACGCGTATGGATGGTTTCATTGAAATAGGTAATGTCCCCCAACGCCCGGAATGAGCCCAGGCCCGCCTCCAGGAATTCCTGCAATTTCCCAAAACCGGCGGCATGGGCCGGTCCGCGTAGCAGCCGTACCAGCATGTTGACCATCGGCTTATCCACCAGTCGCTCGAGGTCGTATCCCAACTTCCTGATCAACAGGATTTGCCGCTCTCTGGCCGGCTGATCACCGACGGCCCGGTAGATATCGCAATAGCCGGACATGTCCAGTTCGGTCAGCCCCCTGCGTTTCATCTGCCGAGCCATTTCCATATCGAATTCGAGGCTGATGGCCTGCAGCTCGAAGGCTTCCGACATGATATACAGCACCTTGTCCGGCAGGAAGCGCTGCATCACGGGCATCACTTTACCCATGTCCTGGTCACGCTCACGAAAATCGAGCCCACCGTATATCTCGGTCAGGAAAAACGTGACGGCCGGGCGGTAGGGTTGCTGCCTGATGAAGTCATCAAAGGTCCGGGCCAAGCGGGCCTGCTGCCAGCTTTGCAGGCATTCGAACTCCGCCAGCGGGAACTCCGGCTGGTCGAGCAAACCCGCCAGATGATGATTTCTGGCGAGCATTTCATGCAGCCTCGCTGCGCCGCGCTTGGGCATTTTTTTGCTATCCGAACCTGGCAATACGGACCGTCAGACACGGTCTGATCTGGTTGACCTGAAACATGTTTACAGGCCCGATATTACGTACACTATAAAGCTATGCTAACCCTACATCCGGCGAAAAAACAGACTACTGTCAACACACCCCGCATCGGCCTGGCGATAGCCGGTGGCGGGCCTGTTGGCGCGATTTACGAATTGGGCGCATTGCGAGCCGTGGATGAGGCCATCAGGGGCCTGCGACTGCACGACCTGGACATCTATGTGGGTGTCAGCGCCGGCGCGTTTATCGCGGCGAGCCTTGCCAATGACATCACCACCGCCGACATGTGCCGGATTTTCACCGGTCACAATCATGCCGAATACCTGTTTGAACCCGAAAAACTGCTGAAACCGGCCTATCGCGAGTACCTGCAACGGGCCCGGCAGGTACCCGGTGTGGTTACCGACAGCCTCATTGATATCGTCAAGCACCCGCTGAACGCCAGCGTGGCACGCCTGATGGGGTCGCTGGGACAGGCCATTCCCAGCGGAATATTTGACAACGAGGCGATCAACAGATTCCTGATGGGGGTTTTCGAATCCAGCGGCCGGTCGAATGATTTCGCCGACCTGAAAAAGAAACTGTATATCGTCGCTGTTGACCTCGATACCGGCGCCGCCGTCAGGTTCGGCGGCGATGATCACCGGGACATTTCCATTTCCAGGGCGGTGCAGGCCAGCGCTGCCCTGCCCGGCATGTATCCGCCGGTTAAAATCGGAGACCAGTATTACGTCGATGGCGCCTTGCGCAGGACCATGCACGCCTCGGTGGCCCTGGACGAAGGTGTCGATCTATTGCTCGGTATCAATCCGCTGGTGCCGTATGATTCCAGCAGCCAGCTTGACGACAATCCCCATATTCCGATCAAGAAACTGATCCAGGGCGGCTTGCCGCTGATCCTGTCGCAGACCTTCCGTGCCCTGATCCAGTCGCGCATGAACGTCGCTTTCAGAAAATACCGGGAAACCCATCCGGAAACCGACCTGATGCTGGTCGAACCGAATCGTGGCGACGAGGAAATCTTTTTCACCAATATTTTCAGTTTCGCCAGCCGCAATGCACTCTGCGACCATGCCTATCGACTGACCCGGATGGACCTGCTGCGACGGGCTGACGAACTGGACGAAACGCTGGCCAGGCACGGGCTGAGCCTGGACCGTGAATTGCTGCAACAGCACTCGCGGTCCCTGCAGGACAGCCTCAACGCCGAATGGTCAGGACACAGCAAAGTGGGCCGCAACCTGTCCCGCATCCTCGACGACCTGGAATGGGAACTGGATCGCCTGGCCGTCGGCTAAAGCCACCGGAAAGCGGAACTCCTGCAATGCTGAACGGCTGGCCACAGTCAGAGCGCAGCTTACCAGTGAATGCCCCTCATCAGGCTCGCAAATGCCACCTGCTCGGACGAGGCTGCCGCCTGGTTGTCGTTAACGCCCTTCGCCGCCGCTGAATCCGGGAACATCCGGAACGCGCTGTTCATGATGATCTCGGAAACTTTAGGGGCTACCGCGTGCATGACTTGCGCAAAGGTTCCCAGCCGGGTGGCTATGCGTTGTGGTTTGTAGATCACGGCCTGCTTCACCATGGCTGCTGCTTCCTCCGGCGAAATCGTCGGAACGTTCTCGTAAATTTTGGTCGGTGCGATCATTGGCGTCCTGACCAGCGGCATATTGATGGTGGTGAAGCGGATGCCGGTGTCACTGAACTCTGACGAGGCGCAACGTGAAAACGCATCCAATGCGGCTTTCGATGCCACGTAGGCTGAAAAGCGGGGTGCGTTTGACAACACACCAATGGACGAAATATTGATGATCTGGCCCTGGCGTTTCTTTTCCATCAGTGGCAATACACCCATGATCAGGCGCAAACAGCCGAAGTAATTCAGCTGCATGACCCGCTCATAATCGTGAAACCGGTCATACGAGGCCGCGATTGCGCGACGGATGGAGCGACCGGCATTGTTAACGAGGATATCGATGTCCCCCATTTCATCGAGAATCCGGGCCAGTACGTCGTCACAGGCGTCCAATTCGGCCAGGTCGGCCGAAAATGATCTGACTTCTCCGCCCTCCTCTTCAATCTCGCGCACGGTATCAGCCAGCTTGCTTTCGTCGCGCGCGACAATGGCCACCCGCGCGCCGGCCCGGGCCATCATCACAGCCGTTGCGTGTCCGATACCCGAAGAACCGCCGGTGACCACCACCACTTTACCGCCAACATGGCCGCGCAAACTGCGGTCGATGAACAGGTCGGGATCCAGGTGTCTTTCCCAGTAGTCCCACAGCCGCCAGGCGTAATCATCCAGTCGCGGTACGCGGATATCTGTGCCTTTCAATAGTTTTTGCGTTTCGCGGCAATCGAACTTGGTGGGGTAATTGATAAATTTCAGAACGTCTGGCGGCATCCCGAGATTTCCCAGTACTTCACGGTAGATCCGGCGCACCGGCGGCAGCATCATCATGCCCTGCTTGACGACCGCGGGAATATAGTTGAACAGGCGCGCGTCCACGCGCATGCTCATCTGCGGCGCATGCGCCGACTCGGCAAACAGGTTCAGGACTTCGCCAATCCGCATCGGCTTGGGATCCGTCAGGTGAAAACACTTGCCGTCCTGTCGCGGCAGATGCGCGATGTGATCCATCGCTTGCACAACGTAATCCACCGGCACCATGTTCAGCCGGCCCCCTTCGAGACCAATCGTGGGCATCCACGCCGGCATGGCGCGGCGCATTTTCTGGATCAGCTTGAAGAAATAGTAAGGCCCGTCGATCTTGTCGATTTCCCCGGTCTGTGAATCGCCGACCACAATGGCCGGCCGGTAGATGCGCCAGGGTATCCGGCACTTGTCACGCACCAGTCCTTCCGAATCATGCTTGGTCCGAAAATAGGGGTTGTCCAGGCCGACCGCTTCTTCGAACATGTCTTCGCTGAAGGTTCCGGGATACAGTCCCGCGGCTGCGATTGAGCTGACATGATGGAATCGCTTTGCCTTAACGGCTTCGGCAAACCGCACCGTGTTGCGCGTGCCGTCCATATTGACCGCCTGCTGGGAGGCTGCATCGGCTTTCAGGTCATAGATCGCAGCCAGGTGGAATACATGGTCAATCTGCCCTTCAAGCTTCTTCCGTTTTGCAGGCGGAATACCCAGCAGTGGTCGGGTCAGGTCACCCCTGACGGCGATGACGCGCTTCGAGGCTTTACCCCATCGCGCCCTGAGCTTGTCCAGTTTTTCCTCCGACCCTTTGCGGACCAGGACATAGATCTTGCCTCTGCGCTTGAGTAAGAGCCGGATTAGGTTCTGGCCGATAAAACCGGTACCGCCTGTGATGAAGTAACTCATGGCTATTGCACTCCAGAATGATGTACTGACCCTGAAATGTTACGATCATAGCAGAACCGCTGGATGAAACAGGCCGTCCAGATCAAGAAGGAGACCAATCGAGTATGAGCACCGACAACGCTATGTTTGAACAGGCCGCGCTGGCGGCAAAATCATTGCCGGAAAGACCGGATGACACCACCATGCTGCAGCTGTACGCCTTGTACAAACAAGGTTCAGCTGGTGATGTAGAAGGAGATAAACCCGGATTTTTCGACTTTGTAGGGGTCGCCAAATACGAAGCATGGGAAAAACTGCAAGGCAGCAGCCAGGAGGATGCACAGGCGCAGTACATCGACCTGGTCCGGAAGCTGGGCGGCCAGTTCTGAACCGCCGGGACGCCTGAGCGATGGCGCGCCGCGATACCCGGGAATTGATCCTCAGTACCAGCCTGCAACTGTTCAATGGTTACGGTGAGCCCAATGTGACCACCAATCATATCGCCGACGAGGCCGATATCAGCCCGGGCAACCTGTATTACCATTTTCGCAGCAAAGACGACATCGTCATCGAGCTCTTCAAGCGCTTCCTGTCACGATTTCAGCCGCTGATCGGAATCGCTGAAGATTCACTCACCCAGGCTGAGGACCTGTGGTTCCAGTTGCACCTGAGCTTCGAAGTAAAGGGTGAGTTTCGATTCCTCTACCGAAACCTTTCGGACCTGACCGGGCGTATCCCCGACCTGGATCGTGCCATGCGCGGCCTGCTGGCCCGAGAACGGTTATCGGCATGGAATTCGCTCAATGGGCTGGAACTCGCCGGCGTGCTGCAAATAGATGAAGTTCAGAAAGAAATGCTGGCTGACAGCATCCTGCTGGCCCTGACTTACTGGATTCCTTTCTCTGAACTGTTTGAACCGGGCGGATTGGATAACAGCGATGCCCAGACCCGGGCCATCGCCCGTGTGCTGTTCAGCGTCACTCCTCATTTCCGTGAGCCGGAACGCAGCCAGTTCAACGCCATCGCCACTCAGTACCTGTCGAATTCAAGCTAAAAAAAGGCCGGCAGGGCGCCGGCCTAAAAGAGGGATATCAGGATGTCCTGATAGTGCCTGGTCCGCCCAGTGCGAGCGGACCGGGACAGGGTCAGAAGCTCAAGCGGCCTTGGGGGCTTCCTTGGCGGGAGCTGCCTTCTTGGCGACCGGCTTCTTCACAACGGCTTTCTTGACCGCGGCTTTCTTCACTACTGCCTTTTTGGCGACGGGCTTCTTGGCTACCGCCTTTTTAGCGACGGGCTTCTTGGCTGCGGGCTTCTTGGCAACCGCTTTCTTGGGCGCTGCTTTTTTAGCTGCAGGCCTGGCCTTGTTCAGCTTTTTGTCGAGGGCTGCCACTTTACGCGACAATTCCTGCACACGACGGGTCAAGCCGTTGACGTCGTCACGGGTAGGAATACCGAGGCGTCCAAGCACACGGCCAACCCGGTCATCAAAGATGTTTTCCAATTTGTCCCAGTTGTCGTTAGCCTGCTTGCGCACGGAACCCGCCTGGTCGCGGACGCCATCAAAGCGATCTTCGAAATCACCGCTGATGTCTTTTACGCGGGTTTCGATTTCACCACGAATGCCCTTTACGCGGTCTTCAACTTCGCCGCGAAATTCTTTGACACGTGATTCCAGGTCACCCCGAATACCGTCGAACGCGCCTTCAACATCTTTACGCGTCCTTTTTTCCAGCTTGCTGCCTTCTTTCACGAGCTTGTCGAAGAATTTGTTGCCTTCTTCTATAAACTTCTCGCCTTCCTGCTGGGCAACGCTGAATGCGCCGAGACCGGCCAGCCAGATTTCACGGGCTGATTCCGTAACCGGGTTTTCCGCCTTGCGGACAACCGACTTACGTTGTACTTTCTTCTTTAGCTTCTTAGTAGCCATAACATGCTCCTGTATGAGAGTTTTACCAATTGTCGGAACCATTTTAGAAACCTGAATTAGAGTAATCACACTAAAATGCATCACTGGAACAAATTCCCTCACGACAACGGGGCCTTCTGTTACCCAGGCAAGAAACTGGAAGCCGCCTGGGACATCCTTCACCTGGGTGATCGCGAAGCATTTCCTGGCAGCAACGAGCTGCAGGATGCCTGGCGCTGTTTCCACCAGGGTGAGTTTCAGCAAGCTGTCGAAAAGGCCGATGCATCAGGCCTGGAGGGGCACGCGGTGGCCAACAAGGCCACAGGAATTTACGCCACCTACCTTGAAGACAGGCCAAAGCGACAGATCGAGTGCTTCAAATCGGCGATCGCGCGGGCCGAGAGCGCCATCAACGCTTTTCCGGAAGATGCCAACAGTCACTATTTTCACGCGTTCAACCTGGGCAGGTACAGTCAGAGCATTTCCGTGGTTAAGGCGCTGAAACAGGGCATCGGGGGAAAAATACAAAAAAGTCTCAGGCGGGCCCTGGAATTGCAGCCCGAACATGCTGAAGCGCACACCGCCATGGGTATGTATCATGCCGAGATCATCGATAAGGTTGGCAAGCTGATCGGTGGCATGACTTACGGCGCCAGCGAGTCTGACGCGATGAAACATTTTGAGCTTGCACTCAGCCTGACCCCGCTGTCGCCCATCGCGCATATCGAGTTCGGCAACGGCATCTACCTTCTTTATGGAGACAAAAAGCTGGACCAGGTATCTGATTTATATATAAAAGCATCAGAAATGGAACCCCGGGACGCAATGGAAAAACTGGATGTTGAGTCAGCATTGGCCGAATTGGAGTAAGCCAAAAAACAGCAAGTAATTCTTTACAAAACACGTGATTTATCATAGTGTTATTCTAGATTTTGACAGGGAAGTATCATGATCAGCGAAAAAAATACACTTTTAGGGTACCTGGTGGAGGCCAACGGCTCCGATTTCGTAGCGCAGTTGATTTCCGAGGATGAAGGGTTTGTTCCACAGATTACCGTGGATGGCATTGAGGTCAGGATAGGCCAGATTGGGTCATACCTGATGGTTCGACAGTCCGGTACTTACGTGCTCGTCATCGTTGAGAGCATGTGGCAGGAAGTCGAACCCGGCGGAGAATTGACCCGCCTGGTTCGCGTCAACCCACTGGGCGAAATCTCCGCCAAGGGTGGTTTCAACCGGGGTGTCGCGCACTTCCCCACCACCGGCGCGGAACTCCACCTGGTGGGCGCCGCCACGCTGGAAGTCCTGTTTTCGAAGTACAGTGCAGCCGATTTCAAGGTGGGCAAGTTAAGTTCCTTTGAATCGGTGGACGTGTTCATCGATCCGGATGCGTTCTTTGGACGGCATGCCGCGATTCTCGGCCAGTCGGGTTCAGGCAAGTCCTGGTCTGTCACCAGTTTCATACAATCGACCTTAAGAGCGATGCCCAACGCCCATATCATCATACTTGACCTGCACGGTGAATATGGCACCAAGGACTGGGATCCAAGTACCACGCCCCCCTTCCCTGCCGACAAGGTTCGGTGCATCAAGGCCAGTGACCTGGAAATTCCATACTGGCTGTTGACGTACGAGGAACTGATTGAGCTGTTGATCGACGATGATGATCCGAACGCTTCCGTTCAGATCGCATTTCTGCGAGGTGTGCTGCTCGAGTTGAAACGCGAAGCCAACGAGCATCTCAATATCGGTCACATCACCGTGGACTCACCGATCTATTTCGCACTGGACGACCTGGTCAGCCGCTTCAAATACGCCAACGAAACAACCGCGGACTTCGGAAAATCCAAGACCGCGTTGACCGGCAAGTTCGACCAGTTGCTGGTCAAATTGCAGAGCCGTCTGAACGATACCCGATACGATTTCCTGTTACGGCCGCAGAAACGAACTTCCTCGGACTCGCTGGCAGGCCTGTTGAGAGATTTTGTCGGCCTGGGCGAACCCGATGCCAAGGTGACCGTTCTGGACCTGAGTTCCATCCCCTTTGACGTTCACCCAACCGTCACGGCACAGATTGGACGCCTGGCCTTCGAATTCAATTACTGGAATCCGAGATGCCGGGAGTTTCCCCTGTTCCTGGTGGCGGAAGAAGCCCATGCCTATATCCCCCGTGCCCATGTCGGCGGACACCAGGGCACGCGCCGCAGCTTTGAACGGATCGCCAAGGCCGGCCGTAAATACGCGGTAGGCCTGTGCGTGGTCAGTCAGCGGCCCAACGAATTGTCGGAAACCGTTCTGTCGCAGTGCAGTACCTTCGTCTGCCTGCGCATAACCAACCCGGATGACCAGGAATATGTCCGCGCTCTGGTACCCGATGCGGCCAGGGGTATTCTCGAAGCTCTCACCTCGCTTGCCCAGGGTGAAGCCATTGCCACTGGAGAAGGCGTTCCCATGCCGGTGCGGTTCCAGGTCACGATGCCTGATCCTCCGCCCAACGCCCAGGACATCGAATACGCGGGAATGTGGTCGCGCGGACCCAAAGAGACCGACGTCGAACAAATCGTCGACAGCTGGAGGCGCCCGCGCCGCTGATATCGGCTGCCAAGCCTTGCATCAAAGCGCTATTCCCGGAGTAGCTGCTCCGCGAGTTCAGGTGATTCCGGCAAATCGACCGGGATCATCAGGCTCAGGTACAGCAACTTGTCGAATTCCGTGCGAAATCGCCTGATGATTGCGTTCGGCTCAGGTACCAGCTTACGGTCGGTGATGACACCGAAAAACACCTGTCCGTCGTAACTGAGAATGCTGATACCCATCCCGATGCTGCCGTTTTGTGGCACCCAGAACATCATGTCCTTGACCTTTTCGCCAGCCAGGTAAAGCGGCTGTTGTGGCCCCGGCACATTCGTCAGCACCGTGGTGGCCTTGTCGCTGAGCAGTTCCAGCGCCGGCTTCTGTAACACCGACGGGCCCATACCCAGCGCAGCCAGCAGCCCAAATGCCACGGTCGCCTGCCGGCCGGATTTCAGTTCATTCATGCGTTCATGCACCAGCCGGACCCGGCGCAGCGGATTACGTTCGCCTACCGGCAGACTCAGGAAAACCAGGCCAAAGTGGTTACCCAGTTCTTTGGCATGCTCCAGCGGTCGCAGGTTGACCGGCACAGTCGCTCGAATTTCGGTGCGGCCGTCGGGATGACGCCCCTGCTCCACCAGGTAGCTGTTCAGGGAACCGGTGACGGTGGCAATCAGCAGATCGTTGACCGTGCAACCGAGAACTTTACTGAGCGCCTTCACTTCCGCCAGCGGCAGCGGTTCGGCCCACGCGACTCGTTTCCTGGCGCCGAGGCGGCCCTTGAACAAAGTCCTGGGGTCGTCTGGCAAACTGAGGGAATGGACCAATTCCCGCGCCAGCCCCGAGGCCTCATCGACCAGCCACGCCGCCCGGTCACGGTCATTCAGGACCCGCACTCCCTCGTTCAGCAACTTCTGGGACCAGTGCAGAGCCTGTCCCAGGCCCTCGCGCGCAGGTTCCATCATGCGCCTGAATACAGACGACTGGGCGAGCTGTTGCTGCCGCCACCGTGCCGGATCCCGGGCAACCGGGCGCGGTTCAGGTGAATCATCTGTCAACGAGAAAAAAACCTGGACCAGGGCGATACCATCCGCATAACAGTGATGAATTCGCTGCACGATAACCGGTCCGCCCACGTAATTCTCAATGTAATGGAATTGCCACAGCGGCCGGGACGGATCCAGGGCCGTGCTCGCCAGGTCGCTGACAAACTCCTCCAATTCGTGCTGATCAGCCTTGCCAGGCAAGGCCACGCGCCTCACATGGGCATGAATTTCAAAATCCTTGTCAGTGACCCAGTAGGCGCCTCGCGGGCCGTCTACGGCTTTCTGACGAAAGCGCCTGAAGGCGAGCCAGCGGGTCTCGATGGTTTCGAGCAGACGCTCGTAAGGGATGTGATTGGCCAGCGTCACCACGCCGGTGATCATCATCAGGTTGGTGGGCTGCTCCATCCTCAGCCAGGCCGTATCGACCTTGGCAATGGGTTCTTTTTTATCCCGGGCTGACATGAGGTATCAGACTGCTACCCTGGCTGCGTCCTTCAGCCTCCGCTTCTTTTTGGCCTTGTCTGAACGTTGTTCCCGCAGTTGCTCCAGGTAGCCGTCCTGCACGCCGGTGACATACTCCCCGGAAAAGCAGGACGTATCGAATTGGCGAATCAGTTCGTTACCTTCACGACAAGCCTGGATCAGATCCGGTAAATCCTGGTAGATCAGCCAGTCTGCGCCGAGTGCCTGCTGGATCTCCTGTTCATTGCGGCCGGCGGCGATCAGCTCTTCCGGCGCCGGCATGTCGATGCCGTAAATATTCGGGTAACGAACCGGCGGCGATGCCGACGCGAAATACACCTTTCGGGCACCGGCTTCACGAGCCATCTGGATGATTTTCTTCGATGTCGTTCCACGCACGATCGAATCGTCGACGATCAACACGTTTTTTTTCCGGAATTCCAGGTCAATGGCGTTGAGTTTCTGGCGCACCGATTTCTTGCGCATTTTCTGCCCGGGCATGATAAACGTCCGGCCGATATAGCGGTTCTTGATGAATCCCTCGCGATACTTCACATCGAGATCGTAGGCCAGCGGCAACGCGGCCGTGCGGCTGGTGTCCGGAACCGGGATAACCACGTCGATATCGTGGTCGGGACGTTCACGGAGAATTTTACGCGCCAGCGCCTGGCCCATCCGCAGGCGGGCCTTGTAAACCGAAATATCATCCACCAGGGAATCCGGGCGGGCGAAGTAAACATATTCGAAAATACACGGCGTCAATTCTTTTTGACTGTCACTGACGTGCGAATAAAGTTCGCCTGTCAGGCTGATGAAAACGGCTTCACCCGGGCGCAGGTCCCTGAGCAGCGTGAAACCAAGTACATCCAATGCAACGCTCTCGGAAGCGAGCGCATACTCCTTACCCTGCTTGCCCTCCCGAAAACCCAGCACCATCGGCCGGATGCCGCAAGGATCACGGAAACCGACCACTCCGTGTCCACAGATCAGTGCAACCGCTGAATAGGCACCGTCGCAGCGTTTGTAAACCTGGTCAACGGCAGTAAAAATATGTTCCGCTTCGAGCCTCGGAGGGTTCTGATTTTGCAACTCATGCGCCAGCACATTCAGCAGCAGCTCAGAGTCCGACTTGGTGTTCAGATGTCGGCGGTCGCTGTCGAACAGTTGCTGGGTCAACTCCCGGGTATTGATCAGGTTGCCGTTATGCCCAAGGGCAATGCCATAGGGAGAATTGACATAAAAAGGCTGTGATTCCGAGGAGTCGTCACGACCCGCCGTGGGGTATCTGACGTGCCCGATACCGACGTTGCCGGTCAGGCTGGCCATCTGCTCTGGCGCAAATACGTCCCGCACCAGGCCACTGCTTTTGTGAAGCTTGATCTGATATCCATCGAGGGTCGCAATGCCCGCGGCATCCTGGCCCCGGTGCTGCAGGATGGTCAGCGCGTCATACAGCGCCGGCGCCACCGCTTCCTGCCCGACAATACCTATGATTCCACACATCTTGCCTGCCCCACTATCAATAGCGACCTTGGTGTCGCGCAGGATTCTAGCAAATCCGGAGCTGGCCTGTTCAACAGGGCCACTTCCGATTCTGCTTCCTCTACCGGCGCTTCGTCATCGGAGCCCGGATCATCTTCCGCTGCCGGTTCAAAATCAAGGTGTTCAACCACCGACTCGGGCAAGTACGCGGCCGCCCAGGTCACCAGCGGCAGCATTCGCTGGATGGTCTGTGACTCTTTCCACCAGGGGTCTCCTGGAATTGGTGTAAAACCACAGACCAGCAGTACCGCCACCGTCAGCACCAGGCCACGCGCAGCGCCGAATACCCCACCCAGCAAACGATCCGTGCCACTCAGCCCGGTGCTTACAACCAGCCTGCCGAGCAGGTAATTGATCAGACCACCCACCAGTAAAACGGCGATAAACAACCCCGAAAACCCCATCGCTGTGCGCGCCGACGGCAGGGTGACCGCCCCTTCCATCAAGCGGGCCACGTCTCCTGCGAAGTGATAAGCCACCAGGAACGCCGCGGCCCAGACCAGCAGGGAAAAAACTTCCTTGATGAAACCACGCAGGGCGCCCACAACCACCGAGATCACAATGACGGCGATGATCGCGTAACCCGGCCAATCCACTAGTCAGCACTCATGACCACACCGTCGATGGCCAGCCGTTCACCGATCAGTGTATCGGCCTGCACTGCCTCCTGTCGCTCCAGGAAAGGTCCGACGCGCACACGGTAGATAATTTTGCCGGAGCTGCTGACCTGCTCTTTGTACGCCGTCAGTGACTCGAGCATCAGGCGCGCAACCAGATTATCCGCATTCGTGGCGCTGGAAAAACTGCCCACTTGCACCACCCATCGGACCAGTGGATCGGAAGGTTTGGTGACTTGCGCAGCCCGTTCCGGCTGCAAGTCAGTGACACGGGGCTTGATACCCTCTACCTGTACCTGCAGTTTGTTGACCACGCCGGCAGCATCGCTTTCACTCGCATACGGGCCTACCCGCACCCGGTGCAGGGTCCCGACATCCGATTTGACCGTATCCACCATGACGTCGTAGCCATAACCGTCCAGTGTTTCCGACAGGCGCCTGGCATTGGCCGAGGCGCCAAAACTCGCTACCTGCACCACGTAGCGCCCGTTGCCGGATGACGGTACGACCGGTGGTAACGATTCTGCCTGTTCTGCCGTGCGGTCCCCCGGTTCTAAAACGGACTCATCCGGCTCCATGATGCTCGACGACGAGGCACCTGGCGATGCAGTACCTGGTGATGGCGAAGTCTCAATCGCACGCTTCGGGCTGGGCAGGGGTTTTTTCCGGGCCGTGTCGGTGCCGGGTGGCGGTGGTGTATTCTCATCACCGAGCGGATAGCGGCGAGTCTCGAAATCCAGCTCGGCGGGCTGCGGCGGCAACTCTATTTTTTGCGACGCGGACTGGTCTCCGTCCGGTCGGCCGCCCAGCAGCATGGGTAAAACAACAACCGCCAGAGCGATCAGCACACTGGCGCCGACCAGTCTTTGCTTAAGCGCTGTATCCATTCGTCAGATCACCCGTTAGCCCTGCCCCTCGGGAGGGATTCTAGCAGTATCAGTACGCAAATGCCGAATTGCGTCAGTCACGGTCAGGAATGAACCGAAAACCAGCACCGCATCGTTGCTTGCACTGGCCCGCAATGCGGCTTCCAAAGCGTTCCCTACCCGGTCGTAAACTTCCAGCTGTTGGCCATTCAGGGTCTCTTTGACCTGCCTGGCGAGCTGCTCTCCGGATTGGCCCCTGCCGCTGCCGAGGCCGGCGCAGTACCAATGGGCTATGAGCGGCTGCAATGGACCGACTACCGCGGCCGCATCCTTGTCCGCCAGCATGCCAAGGACGCAGCGGCAGCGCTGGATACCTTCGGCCACCATTGCCTCCCTGAGCGCTCGAGCGACGGCTTCGGCGGCCAGCGGGTTGTGTCCCACATCCAGCCAGACTGTCGGTTTTTGCATGATCCGTTCAAACCGGCCATGCAGCGAAACCGAGCGCAGCCCGCACTCCAGCGCATCGATCGAATCCGCTGCCGACGGCACCAGTTCCAGCAGGGCCGCCAAAGCTGTTGCCATGTTACCCAGCTGATGATGACCGGCCAGCACCGGCAACGGTACATCCAGCTCGAGGCCATTGCTACGATAGCGGGCACGCCCTGCGCGCTCCGTGATGCTGAAATCCCTGCCCAGTTGCCTGACGGCTGCGCCCTTTGCAGCGGCGGTTTCCGCGATGCTGGCGGGTGGCTCGGGATCGCCGCAAATAACGGGCCGACCGGCCCTGATGATGCCCGCCTTTTCGCGCCCGATGCTGTAGCGGTCGTTGCCCAGGTAGGCCTGGTGGTCCAGGCCGATAGGCGTGATGACGGCGCAATCGGCATCAAGAATGTTGACCGCGTCCAGGCGCCCGCCGAGTCCCACCTCCATCACCGCGAATTCCAGCTCCGCGCGATGCAGGATGTCGATGGCCGCCAGCGTGCTGAATTCGAAGTAGCTCAGGCTTCGTCCGTCGCGGGCCGCCTCGATGCGCAAAAAAGCCTCGATCAGGGTGTCATCGCTTACTGCCAAGCCGGCAACGCGGACCCGTTCATTGTAGGTTTCTATATGAGGACTGGTATAACTTCCATATCGTTTACCCAGGCTATCCAGCAAGGCACAGAGGGTAGACACGGTCGAACCCTTGCCGTTAGTTCCGGCAACCACGAAAATCTTTTCTGCCGGTAGCGGCGAGCCCATCCGCAACCACACCTCGTTGCAGCGCTCCAGGCCCAGGTCGATGGTTTTGGGATGACGTTTTTCCAGCAACTCCAGCCAGTCAGGAAGCGTAGCCGGTAGCAAAGGGGAAGCCACGGTGATCTTGCACTTCCTAGGTAGTGAGGAGCTCACCGCTGACGATTTTTGGGCGCTTACCACCGGTCAAAATCCGCAACAGTGCAGAGATCTCATCGCGCAACTGACGGCGGTCAACGATCATGTCGATGGCGCCTTTTTCCAGCAGGAACTCGCTGCGCTGGAATCCCTCGGGCAGCTTTTCGCGAACAGTCTGCTCAATCACGCGTGGCCCGGCGAAGCCAATCAACGCCGCGGGCTCGGCTATGTTGACATCACCCAGCATGCCCAGGCTGGCGGAGACGCCACCTGTAGTCGGGTGTGTCAGCACCGAGATATAGGGAATACCTTCTTCAGCCATGCGCGCCAACACGGCACTGGTTTTCGCCATCTGCATCAGTGACAGCAAACCCTCCTGCATACGAGCACCACCGGTTGCCGCAAAACACACGAGAGGGGCTCGCATGCGCAGGCATTCCTGCCCGGCGCGAGCGAACTTTTCACCTACCACGGAACCCATCGAGCCACCCATGAAGGCGAAGTCGAATGCCACCGCCACGGTATCCTCGCCTTTCAGTTTGCCCGCCAGCGCAATCAGCGCATCTTTTTCGCCAGTCTTCTTTTGTGCAGCATTGATGCGGTCACGGTATTTTTTGCTGTCACGAAACTTCAACGGGTCGGTCGCCTCGATATTCGCTGCGATCTCCCGGTTGCCGCCCGGGTCGAGAAACAGTTCCAGCCGGGTTCGAGCGCGCAAAGACATGTGGTTGTTGCACTTGGGGCAGACGGATAAATTTCGTTCGAGCTCGGGCCGATAGAGCACCGCTGCGCAAGCGTCACACTTGGTCCATAACCCCTCGGGCACGTTTCGCTTGCTGCCGCCTTCCGTGCGAATCCGCGAAGGCATCAATTTCTGGAACCAGCTCATAACCTGCTATTGTCCATTGCCTCGCGAATGGGTGCAAGAAAGTCCGATGCAAGCGAACAGGCTTCAGCCTGTGAACCGGCCCCGGCCAGTTGCTCGATCAGCGCGCTGCCAATCACCACACCGTCTGCAACATCGGCAACGGCCGCGGCACTTTCCGGCCCCTTGATGCCAAAGCCGACCGCCAGCGGCAGATCACACACTGCCCTGAGTTCCGCCATCGGTTTGTCCAGGCTCGTTGACTCCAGCCGGTTCGCGCCGGTAATGCCCTTGAAAGAAACGTAGTAAATATATCCCCTGGCCTGGGAAGCAATTTTTTTCATTCTTTCCGCCGTCGTGGTTGGCGCGACCAGGCAGATCGGATACAACCCGTATTCATCCAATTCACCACCCAGATGGGCCATTTCTTCCGGCGGGCAGTCCACCAACAGGATACCGTCCACGCCAGCGGCTTGCGCAGCGCGTGCAAACTCAGCATGCCCATAACGCTCAATGGGGTTGAGATAGCCCATCAGCACTACCGGGGTGTCCTGGTCCTGCTCGCGGAACTCGCTGACCATCTTCAGCACAAGCGACAGGCTCACGCCTTTTGAAATCGCCCGCTCACTAGCCGCCTGGATGACCGGTCCGTCAGCCGCCGGATCCGAAAACGGAACGCCCAGCTCAAGCACATCCGCCCCTGCCGCCACCAGCGAATGCATGATGTCCACGGTCCAGCCCGGATCAGGGTCACCGGCAGTCAGGAATGGAATCAGCGCTGAACGCCGTTTCCCGGCCAGCGCCTGGAAGCGACGGTCAATTCGATTATTCACAGTGATATCCCCTCCAGCTCGGCCACCGTCTGGACGTCCTTATCTCCGCGCCCCGACAGGTTCACCAGCACGGTCTGATCCGGCCTCATCTCTGCTGCCAGCTTCATCGCGTAGGCCACGGCGTGGCTGCTCTCGAGGGCCGGCAAAATACCTTCCAGCCGGGTCAACTGGTGGAACGCCTGCATCGCCTCGTCATCGGTAATGCCGACATACTGCGCCCGCCCTGTGTCTTTGAGCCACGCATGCTCGGGCCCGACACCGGGGTAATCAAGACCGGCTGAGACCGAATGCGTGTGCTGGATCTGCCCGGCATCGTCATCCATGAGGTAGGTGCGGCAGCCGTGCAGTACCCCGGGTCGCCCGGCGCACAGCGAAGCGGCGTGCTCTTTGGTGTGCAGCCCGTGACCGGCCGCTTCGACACCGAACATGGCCACATCCTGGTCACCCAGGAACGGGTGAAACAGGCCCAGCGCGTTCGACCCCCCGCCGACACAGGCCACCAGCGCATCGGGCAGAGTGTCGTGTTCGGCCAGCATTTGCCGGCGTGCCTCACGGCCGACTACGGCGTTAAAATCACGCACCATCACGGGGTACGGATGTGCCCCCGCCACGGTGCCGATGATGTAGAAAGTATCGTCCACGTTGGTCACCCAGTCGCGCATTGCCTCGTTCAGCGCATCTTTCAGTGTCCTGGACCCTGAAGTCACCGAACGCACCTCGGCGCCCAGCAGCTTCATCCGGAACACGTTGATGGCCTGGCGGTGGATATCGACTTCACCCATGTACACCACGCAGGACTTGCCCAGTCGCGCGGCTACCGTGGCGGAGGCAACGCCGTGCTGACCAGCTCCTGTTTCAGCGATGATCCGCGACTTGCCCATGTAATCAGCCAGCAGAGCCTGCCCTACTGTATTGTTGATCTTGTGCGCACCGGTATGGTTCAGGTCTTCCCGCTTGAGCAGGATCCGGGCGCCGCCAGCCACTTCGGTCAGCCTGCGCGCCCAGTAGATCGGCGACGGACGGCCCACGTAGTGTGCGAGGTCCGCATCCAGCCGCGCCATGAATTCGTCATCCTGCCGCCAACGGAAATATGCTTCTTTCAATTCCTCGTGGGCATGGATCAGGGTTTCCGACACATAAGTGCCACCGTAAGGACCAAAATGTCCCTGTTGATCCGGTTCGAACGACGGTGCTGTTGCAAATTCAGTTTCAGTACTCACGCTTTGCCTCTTTGATAAATGTCTGCATTTTTGCTGCATTTTTCCTGCCAGGTGCGTCTTCAACGCCGCTGGACACATCCACGGCCCAGGGCTTCACCTGTTGCACCGCGCTCGCCACGTTAGCCGGCGTCAGGCCTCCGGCAAGCACCAGCGGCCGACCGGTGTGCGGAATCCCTGACCAGTCAAAAACATGACCCGTACCGCCCGCACCGCCTGGTTCATGGCTGTCGAACAGCAAGCCGGCTGCATCATGGAAGGTCTCGCCGGCCACCGCAGCGTCCTGTCCTGAAACCATGCTGACGGCCTTCAGGTACGGCAAACCAAACTGGCGACAGAAAGCTGCGTCCTCGTTGCCATGGAACTGCAACAGGCTCAATGGCACCTGCTCCAGCACGCCGGTCACTTCGGCTGCATCCTGGTCCATGAATAGACCGACCCGGGACACAAAAGCTGGCACCTCATGGGCCAATATTTTCGCCTCTGCAGCGGTAATAAAACGCTTGCTGCGCGGAGTGAACACGAAACCCACCGCATCTGCTCCTGCCGCCACTGCCGCAACCACGTCCGCAACACGGGTGATGCCGCAAATTTTCACACGAACCGGCATCAGGGCTGCTCCCCGCACTCGTAAAAGTCAGGAACTTCCCCCGGCAAACCATAGTGCTCCGGATAGCGGGCAGCAACGAAATAGAGTCCTTCCGGCGGCGCAGTTGGCGCAGCCCGGGTGCGATCCTTCCTTTCCAGCGTTGCCTTCATCCAACTTACTTCTTTTTCACCGTTTCCGACCAACAACAGGCTGCCGGCAATATTCCTGACCATGTGATACAAAAACCCATTCGCGGTCACCTGCAGGGAAACGATGTTACCCCTGCGCTCCACTGCGATGTCGTGGATTTCCCGCACTGCATGCCGGGCCTGGCAGGCCCCTGCCCTGAATGAAGTGAAATCATGCTCACCCAGCAAGCACCGGGCTGCCCGATCCATTTTAGCAGCGTCCAGCGGCTTGCGACACCAACTCATGCGGCGCGCTTCCAGCGCAGGACGGATCCACCGGTTCAGAATTACATACCGGTAACTCCTGGCGAAAGCACTGAACCGCGCGTGAAAGGAATCGTCGACCTGCCGGATCCACAGCACGCTGATGCCGGCCGGTAAATGACTGTTGATGCCCAGGATCCAGGAGCGGTCGGGGCGCTGCGACAGGGTGTCGAAGTGAGCGACCTGGCAAAGGGCGTGGACCCCGGTATCCGTGCGGCCGCTGCAGGTGACCCGAACCTCGTGATCGGCCACCCGGGCAAGCGCCTGCTCCAGGCAGCCCTGCACGGTCGGTTCCTGGCGCTGGATCTGCCAGCCCAGGAACCCGCTGCCATCATATTCAAGCCCGATGGCGTAACGCATTACATGGGTTTAAACCTGCCGGTCAGGAGACCAGCAGGTCCAGCATCTTGATCGCTTCTTCGCGTTGAAACTCGTTGCCATTGATTTTGACTTCTTCGAGTATCACGCGGGCCGCTTCCTTGTCGCCCATTGAAATGTAGGCACGGGCCAGGTCCAGTTGAATTTCGGGATCGGAGCTTTCTTCATCCAGCACCTCGGCATCATCAACATCGGCCCGGGAAGCCTTGGCCTTTGACTCTTTCGCTGATGCTTCCTCATCCACTTCTTCATCCGCTGCTGCGGCAGCCTCGTCCTGGACGGCTTCACTGACTTCCGAATCCTCCAGCACGCGCAGGACTTCCTCTGCCTCGTCCTTGATCTCCCGGAGCTGGGCTTCCTCTTCAGCCGTGCCCGAAACGGCCTCCGCTGTGCCGCCACGGCGGCTCAGCAGCCAACCGATGAATGCAACCGCCAGCACCAGCAAGCCGATCAGCCAGGTAGAAAACTGGCTATACCAGGGCTGTTCAGCCGGCGGGCTTGACGCCTGGGCTTCACGTTGCTCACGCAACCGTTGTTCCATGCTGGCAAGGTCGGCATCGGCAACCGTGTTCTGCTCACTTTCTTCCAGCTGAGCCTCGAGTTCCCTGATCCGTTCTTCCAGGTACTCATTTTGCTGCTGCTGGGTAATCAATTCTTCTTCAGTACGCGCCAGGTTTTCACGCAAGGAAGCCGTAGCAACGGATGCGTCCGCGAGTTCTTCCCCGGACTCTTCGAAACCGTAAGCGCTGTCCAGATCACTTTCTGCAGACGGCGGGACCAGTTCGAGCTGATCCACCAACACTTCTTCCGTCGCTTCTGTCAATTCTGCGGCGGCCTGCTCTGATTCCTGCTCGACCTCGGGCTCAACCCCAACCTCGGGCTCAACCTCGGCTTCGGCCTCAAGGACTTCCTCTGCTTGCGCGGCTTCCTCGTCGGCAAGATCAGGTGACGGGCTTTCAGGAGCCTCATCTTCGGCTGGTTCGTAGGCTGCCGCCTCTTCCGCCAGCAGGGGCGTTGAAGGACTCGCGACGGTTTCACTCACCGTCGGTTCCCGGAACTGTTCAGTCTGTTCCGCCACTTCATTGATGGCTGCTGCGGTGGAGATGTTGCGAACGTCTTCGGCACGAGGCATACGCAGGATAGCGCCGCGCTTGAGCAAATTGATATTTCCGCGCAGAAAGGCTTCCGGATTCTGGCGCTGAATGGCAATCATGACCTGGTTGAGTTCCAGGCCAGTACCTTGTGACCAGTTTTTCGCAATGGCCCACAGGGTCTCGCCACTACTGACCGGGCCGTATTCATCCGCGCTGGGAACCCTTTGCGATGACGCCGCAGGTGCGGCCTGGCCAGCTGAGGCTTCCGTTGCTGCTGCCGGCTCTGCTGCCGGTGCAATTTCTGAAGGTGCGGCAACCGGTGCCGGAGCGGCCGCCGGGGGCGGGTCCTTGCGCAGGTCAACACGAGGAATCGGCGCCTGGGCGGCCTGGGTCGGTGGATCGAGGAATACCGTGTATTCCCGCAGCAACCGGCCGCTGGCATAGTTCAGTTGGACGATCAGACGCACCACCGGGTTACCGATCGGCAGATTACTGGTTCCCAGCAGGTAGGGGGTGCCTTCGATATCTTCGACCGTGAAGCGGATCGGCACCGGGATATCGTCCCTGCTCGCCCCGATCAGTTCATAATCGTCGACGGAACCCAACTGGGCCGTTACGGCTGCCAGGTCATCGGTTTCGCGAGTGATCAGGTCGATTCTCAGCTGCAAGGGCTGATTCAGGTAAGACTCCACATTGACATCCCCCAGGCCCAGAGACCAGGCGGGGGGGCTGAATGCGAGCGAAGCCGCAGCCAGAAATGCTGCGGTACTGATACGATTTTTGGTCTTCATGAGTCCCTCCGTCATTCCCTGACGTTCAGAAGAACAGGTTTATGGTTGTGCCTTCAGACAGAGTTTACGTTCGCTGAGTCGTCGTTTCCACTGGAAATCCTGTTTTGTTCAAGAAATTCCATGATCTGAACGGCGTTAAGCGCGGCTCCTTTCCTGATGTTGTCAGCAACAACCCAGAGGTCTATGCCCCTGGGATGGCTGATATCACGCCGCAGTCGACCCACGTACACCGGGTCTTTGCCGGCAGCATGGGTCACCGCAGTAGCGTGGATCATGTCCGTGCCCTCTACCAGCTCGACTCCCGGCGCCATGGCCAGCAGAGCACGCACCTCTTCGATTTCAATGTCTTCACGGGTTTCGAGATGAACCGCTTCAGAATGGCCGAAAAAAACCGGCACCCGCACTGCGGTCGCATTCACCAGGATGTCAGGGTCGGAAAAAATCTTCTGGGTCTCCCAGACCATTTTCATCTCTTCACGTGAGTAACCGTTGTCCTGCATTTCGTCAATCTGCGGCAACACGTTGAAGGCAATCGGCTGGGCGAACTTGCTGACCTCGGGTTCCTTGAAATTCAATCGGGCCGCCGTCTGCATGGCCAGTTCATGCAGGCCCTGCCGGCCGGCCCCGGAGACCGACTGGTAAGTGGCCACATTGATTCGGGAAATGCCCACAGCCCGGTGAATCGGAGCAAGGGCAACCACCATCTGGATGGTGGAGCAGTTCGGGTTGGCGATAATCGCAGGGCCATTGATGCCGGCCAGCGCCTCCGGATTCACTTCGGGAACCACCAGCGGAACGTCGTCGTCGTAGCGGAATGCAGACGTGTTGTCGATCACGATGGCGCCTGCTTCCGCGGCACGCGGCGCATATTCCTCGCTGACTGAACCACCGGCTGAAAACAGGGCGTAATCGGTCTTGGAAAAATCGAAGGTGGCCAGGTCTTCCACGGTCAGCTGAACATTGCCAAAATCAACGTCCTGACCCGCCGAACGCTCACTCGCGAGAGCAATCACTTCACCTTCGCGATAGCCCCGATCCGCGAGGATCGACAACATCACTTCGCCGACGGCGCCGCTGGCTCCCACAACAGCAATTGCTGGTCTGTTACTCATCTAGTCATTTCCTGTCTGTGCCCGGTGCAGGAGCACGTGATCCATTAATACAAGCGCCATCATCGCTTCGACGATAGGGGTAGCCCTGATGCCCACGCAGGGATCATGCCGCCCTTTGGTCACAATCTCAACTTCGTTGCCATCGATATCGAGGCCACGGCAGGGAATTCTGAGGCTGGAAGTGGGTTTGAAGGCTGTGCTCACCACGATATCCTGGCCGCTGGAAATGCCGCCGAGAATTCCACCTGCATGGTTGCTGAGAAACCCCTCCGAGGTCATCTCATCGCGATGTTCCGTGCCCATCTGGGCAACGCAATCGAAGCCGGCGCCAACCTCGACGCCCTTGGCCGCGTTAATGCTCATCATGGCGCTGGCCAGTTCCGCGTCCAGCTTGCCATATATAGGAGCGCCGAGCCCCGCCGGTACGTTCCGCGCGACCACGTTGACCCGGGCTCCGACCGAGTCGCCGGACTTGCGCAGTGCGTCCATGTACGATTCCAACTCAGGCACCTTTGCCGGGTCCGGGCAGAAGAACGGATTGGCATCCACCGCACTCCAGTCTTTGACCTGATCGGTCCGAATCGGGCCCAATTGAGCCAGCCAACCCTGGATTTCGACCGCATGCATTTCTCTCAGCCATTTACGGGCAATCGCACCGGCGGCAACCCGCATAGTGGTCTCACGCGCAGACGATCGGCCCCCTCCGCGATAATCGCGAAAGCCGTATTTTTTCCAATACGTGTAGTCAGCATGTCCCGGGCGGAATTGCCGCTTGATGTTTTCATAGTCTTTGGACCGGGCATCCGTATTCTCAATCAACAGAGCGATCGGCGTGCCGGTGGTGCGATCCTCGAAAACACCCGAGAGGATCTGCACATCCTCCTTTTCACGTCGTTGTGATGTGTGCCGGCTTTTACCGGTCGCGCGCCGGAGCACTTCCTCGCGAATTTCGGTTGCGGTGATTTCAAGGCCGGGCGGACAGCCGTCGATCAGGCAGCCTACCGCCGGTCCATGACTTTCACCAAAGGTACTGATTCTCAGTACGTGTCCAAAACTGTTATACGACATTTTTCCTGTTCCTGATCAAGCGAGCCAGGCCTTCCCCGGCCTCCTGCAATTGTTCCCTGTTCAATACGAAAACACCAGAACCCCCATGCGCAAATTCCAGCCATACGAACGGCACAAACGGCAGGACCGCTGCCAGCCGATCTTCGCTTTCACCGACTTCACATACCAGCACGCCATCCTCTCCCAGAAAGTCAGGCGCGTCCAGCAGGATCGATAGGACCGCATCCAGCCCGTCTTCGCCCGAAGCGAGGCCCAAACCGGGTTCTGACCGGTACTCCGGGGGCAGTCCGGCGAGGCTGTGCGCCGGCACATAGGGCGGATTGGATACAATCAGATCGTATGCGACCGGTGGTATCGCGGTAAACAGGTCCGAGAGGAGCAGGTTCACGCGGTCTTCCAGCCGGTAACGGTGCACGTTGCGCTGCGCTGTCTGTAACGCACCGGGACTGATATCCGCCGCGTCAACTCGCGCTGCGGGCAGGTTCAATGCCGTGGCGATGGCAATACAGGCGCTGCCGGTGCACATATCCAGCACGCGGCGAACGCGGTCCGGCCGCACCCAGGGTTGAAACTGGTCCCGTACCAACTCCGCCAACGGCGACCGCGGCACCAGCACCTGTTCATTGACTTCGAATTCCAGCCCTGCAAACCAGGCAGAGCCCAGCAAGTAGGCCAACGGCGCCCTGCCCTCGCAACGCTCTTTTGCCAGTTCCTGAACCCGATCCAGCTGCTGCGGGGATACTTCCATTCCCCAATCGGTAAAACTGCCGTCCAGCGGCGCCCCGGCGACATGCAGCACCAGCCACGCCGCTTCGTCCCGCGCATTGTCCGTACCATGGCCAAAACACAATCCGGCATCATCCAGTTGCCTGGCGATCTGTTCGATTAACTCCGCAATTGTCATGGGCCGAAGTATAATGGGCTGGCGATGAAAAAGAATTCAAAAAATCCGCAAACCAGGCTGATTCTGCTCGCTATCCTGGTGGGGTCGATCAGCGCGCTTGCAGGTATCTCCTTCTGGAAAGTCATGCAAGGCCCCCCGCAAGCCTCAGACGCGACCCTGTTGTTGCTGCCCGAACCCCGTGTCATTGCCGATTTTTCCCTGGTGGACGATGACGGTCAGCCTTTTTCACTTGAGCGGCTCAAAGGCCAATGGTCCCTGCTCTTTTTCGGCTTTACCCACTGTCCGGATGTTTGCCCCAGCGCCCTTTATGACCTGGCTCAGGTCCGCAAAACGCTGGCCCGGAATGATCCGGAAAAAACGAATAATCTGCAGGTGCTGTTCGTATCCGTCGACCCCGAGCGCGACACACCCCGGCAATTGAATCAATACGTCAACTATTTTGATCCAGAGTTCATCGGCGTGACGGGCCCCGAAGCCCAGTTGGCGCCATTGACCCTGCAATTGGGAATTGCATACCGGATTGAAGACCACGAGCCGGGCAGTCAGCAATACAACGTCGACCACTCGGCCAGCATTTTACTGATGAATCCCAATGGGCAATTGCACGGCGTGTTCCCGGCGCCCCATCAATCCGACAGCATGGCAGCCGAGATTGCAGCGGTGATCAACTGATGGGCGTGATCGAAAAACTGCTGTCGGGCATCCAGTACCTGCTGCCCCACCACCTGCTGTCGCGCCTCGTCCACGCCCTCATGCGCATTCGCCTGGCGCCTGTCAAGAACGCGCAAATAGCAGTCCTCGGCAGCATTTTTCGCGTTGCCTGGGACGAAGCGAAGATCGAGAACATTTCTGAATTTGAAACCTTCAATGCGTTCTTCACGCGCGAACTCAAACCCGGCACGCGCGAAATTGACCCGGATCCGCGGGTCCTGGTCAGCCCCAGCGACGGGAAAATCAGCCAGAGCGGGCGCATCACCAACGACCGTATATTGCAGGCCAAGGGTCGGCACTACTCGGTTCGCTCATTACTGGCCAACGATCCGGATTGCGCCGAATTCATCAACGGCTTTTTTGCCACGGTATACCTGTCACCACGGGACTATCACCGGGTTCACATGCCGTTTGACGGCAAACTCCTGCGCATGATCCATGTGCCTGGCCGGCTGTTCAGTGTGGCCCCTTATAACGTTCGGCAGCTGCCCAACCTGTTCGCCCGGAATGAGCGCGTGGTCAACCTGTTTGAAACCAGCCACGGCACCATGGCGGTTGTAATGGTTGGAGCGATGCTGGTTTCGAGCATGGAAACCGTCTGGTCAGGGGTCGTCACTCCGCCGCGGGGCAAGAAAATCACGCGCGGCGACTGGAGCCGGCGGAACATCCAGTTGGCCCGTGGCGAGGAGATGGGCCGGTTTAACATGGGCTCCACCGTGATCCTCCTGATGCCGCCGGGCGCCATCTCGTCGATGGAGCATTACGAGCCAGGTGACGACGTAGTAATGGGCCAGAATCTCGCCCGCCTCCGCTAGGCTGCTCCCTTTATTGCCAACCGCACTGCCGGCCCGCGTTCTGTTCATCCAGCCATGCCTGCAACGGAGCGAAATAGTCCAGAATCGCCGTGGCATCCATTTCCTGTGAGCCGGTCAGCGCAGCCAGTGCGTCCGGCCAGGGCTTGCTCCGGCCCATTTCCAGCATGGCGTTCAGACGCTCGCCGGCCTGCTTGCTGCCGTAGATCGAGCAACGATGGATGGGGTCTTCATTCCCCGCAATTTCACAGAGCGCCTGGTGAAACTGGAATTGCAGGATATGAGCCAGGAAGTAGCGGGTATACGGCGTATTTCCGGGCACATGGTACTTGGCGCCAGGGTCGAAGGCATCCGCGGGACGGTCTGAAGGCGCGCCAACGCCCTGGTAACGCTCACGCAACTGCCACCACAGTTCGTTGTAACCTTCCGGCCCCACTTCGCCGGCAAATACTTTCCAGCGCCACTGGTCAACCATCAGGCCGAAGGGCAGGAAGGCGATTTTTTCCAGCGCCTGTTTCATCAGCAGCCCGAGGTCCCCTGAAGCGTCCGGCACCTCGTCCAGTAAGCCCAGCTTGGCCAGGTACTCCGGCGTGATGGAAAGAGACAGGGTGTCGCCCACCGCCTCGTGAAATCCGTCGTTGGCGCTGCTGCGATACAGGTAAGATTCGCCCTTGTAGGCGCGCTGATAGTAGTTATGGCCCAGTTCGTGGTGAATCGTTTTAAAGTCTTCCGCATTCACATCGATGCACATCTTGATACGCAGATCATCCTGTTCATCGATATCCCAGGCCGAGGCGTGGCAGACCACATCGCGGTCCGCCGGCTTGACGAACAGCGAGCGCTGCCAGAATGTCTCCGGCAATTCCTCGAAACCCAGTGAGCTGAAGAACGCTTCGCCGGTTTTCACCATGCTGATTGCGTCGTAACCTTCATCGTTGAGAATGGCGGTCAGGTCATAGCCTGCTTCCGTCTGCGGTGGCGCTACCAGGTCGAAGATGTTTTCCCAGCTCTGCGCCCACATATTGCCCAGCAGGTGAGCCGGTATCGGCCCATCAGCCGGCACGATCTCCGTACCGTAGGTCTCGCCCAGCCGAGCCCTGACATGACAATGCAGTGCTTCGTACAGGGGGCTGACCTGCTCCCAGAGTTTGTCCAGTTCACCGGGGAAATCAGCGGGATCCATGTCATAAGCGGAGCGCCACATGGTGCCCAGGTCATCGAAACCGAGTTCCTGTGCCCCTTCGTTGGCCAGTTCAACCTGGCGGGCGTACAGCGGCTTCATTGGTGGTGACACGGTTCGCCAGCCCTCCCAGGCTTCCAGCAACTGGGCAGGATCACGTGAAGCGCCGATGATATCTTCCAACTCACCCAGCGCCAGGCAGCTACCGTCATCACGGCAGTAAGTTCCACGGCCGTACATGCCGCTGAGCTTTGCGCCTATCTCCGATTGCTCTGCGGTCTTCGCAGCATCCATCGGGGCAGGAATGACAATGCCGCTTTTGAGCATGTTCAGCTTCCGGGCGGTATCGTAGTCGAGGCCGACCAGGCTGTTGAAACGGGCGGCTTCAGATGCAACCGCTACCTGTGCCGCCGTGAACTGCTCGGCAGATTTCGCTGCCAGCAATTCGGTATCTTCGGTGATGAAGTTCGCCAGCACCCACCCCATGCGCTCGTTATGCTGACCCAGTTGTTCCAGCGTGGATTCCGATGCAGCGACGAATGCCCGTGCCTCCTCGACGGTTGGTCCGGTCTTCTGGGGCGCTTCGCTGGGCGTTTCGGCGGTGGTCTCCGCGGCCGGTATGAACTTGGCGTCGGACGGTTGCTCGCAGGCAGTCAGTGTCAAAAACAGTACGACCAGGGCAAGGAGTCGGGGCAATTGGCTCATTGATATTTCCATCATCCAGATAGTTTTGAGTTTCACAGGCTACCAGAACTGGGGCGGGCGCTCTACGCGCCAATGACGCGCTTATAATGCACTGGTGCTCCGGATCATCAAAATAGCGCTGCTGCTTTGCCTGTCGACGGCCCATTGCCAGGAGGCGGTCAGCCACCCCTCCCCCACCAGCCTGGCGTCGCTGGCTGCCAGTGCTGACCTGGTCGTGCTGGCGCAGGTCAGGGACACGGACTACCGGTTGCAGCGTGCAATCCCGGTCAGCGGCAGCGCCTATCTGCAAGTACTGATTCGCTACAAATCCGATGGCCCGGTGGATCTCATCGAAGTGTATGAAAAAGGCCTGCACCCGAACGAATGCTACTTTCCCAACCCAACGGTAATGGAGGAAGGCCGGCGTTACCTGGTGTTCCTGAAAACCGATCCCGAAGATGCTACCCGCTACCGTGGACTGGCCCAGGGTTGCGCGCTGGACGTGCTGGTGAATGATCAAAACCGCTACGCGCTGCGCTACCCGGTCAACGGCATTATCCTGTCCGACCCGCTCCATGAAGTGGCCCTGGACATGTCATTCAACGATGGCTACGCCCTCGTCGATGAGGGCGACCTGGTGCCGGCTGATCGTGACGCCATGATCGCAGCAGGAGACATTTTTCCGCATTCCCAGGGGCGGTGGAAATATGCCCGTGGTGTGCCGCTCAGCCGGGTCCGCGAGCTGATGAGGATGGACAAGCTATCGAACTAATCGGTAACAGGGCTGGTAAGCCTTGCCGCCCGGTATTTTCATCCGGTCGTTGACCACGAAGGACGTCAGCAGCGAATCCAGTGATTCCATGATTTCCGGCTCACCGCTGATTTCGAATGGGCCATGCTCGCGAATGGCGCGAACACCGTCGGGCTTCACATTTCCAGCAACGATGCCCGAAAACATTTTCCGCAGGTTTGAAGCCATCACATGCAACGGCAGATCTTTACTGATTTCCAGCGCCGCCATATTTTCATGGGTCGGAACAAAAGGTATCTGGAAAGACTCATCGATGGTCAGCAGCCAGTTGTAGTAAAAGGCATCGTTTTTGGCGATGCGATGCTTGCGAACCCGGTCCATGCCTTTCGCCATGTACTGGCCAACCGCCTCGGGATCGCCGGTAATGATTCGGTACCGTGAACTGGCTTCCTTACCCAGGGTCAGGCGAATGAATTTGTCGATCTGCTTGAAATAGGCAGCCGACTCGGTAGGGCCCGTCAGGACCAGCGGGAACGGCAGGCCTTCGTTATCGGGGTGCAGCAAAACACCCAGCAAGTACAGAATTTCTTCGGCGGTGCCCGCCCCGCCCGGGAACACGACAATGCCATGCCCCAGCCGCACGAATGCCTCCAGGCGTTTCTCGATGTCCGGCATAATGATCAGGTTGCTTACGATCGGGTTAGGAGACTCGGCCGCGATGATGCCCGGCTCGGAAATTCCAATGTAGCGACGCAGTTTCGAACGCTGCTTGGAGTGGCCGATGGTGGCGCCCTTCATCGGCCCTTTCATCGCGCCCGGGCCGCAGCCGGTAATGATGCTGAGATTGCGCAGACCCAGCTCGTAGCCACACTGCTTGGTGTATTCATACTCGAAACGCGCAATGGAATGACCGCCCCAGCAGACCACCAGGTTCGGTTCCACCTGCGGGATCAGGGCCTGGGCATTGCGCAGCATCTCGAACACCGCATTGGTGATGCCGGAGCTGCTGGCCAGGTCGTGGTGGCTATTACCGCTGATTTCGCTGTCGTAATAGACCAGGTCGCGAATGACCGCCGAAATCAACTCCCTGATCCCTTCGATGATCTGTCCGTCAACAAAAGCGGAACCCGGCGCATTGTTCAACTCCAGCCGCAAACCCCGGTTGACCTGTTGCACTTCGATCCGGAAATCTTCGTACTGCTGTAACAGCGCCTCTGCGTCATCGCTTTCATTGCCGCTGTTGAGCACGGCCAGTGAACAACGGCGCACCAGTTCTGCCAGGTCGCCCTGGCTGGCGCCGGTCAGGCGCTCAACCTCCTTGCGGCTGAGCGTATTGAGAATTCCTGCCGGATACAGGCGCGTTGTTACGGATTCAGCAGACAATGACTCTCTCCTCCAGATATAAATCGGGGCGGAAATCCGCCCCGATCCCTCTTAACTGACGTTCTGATCAGAACCGATAGGTGATACCGATGCGAATTTCCCAGAGGGAAGGATCGCTGACCCGGCCCTGGCCGGACGGTTCGATGAACTCTTCGTAGATGTACTGCTGGCCATCTTCGGAAATTTCCATGTCAACCAGGCCCTGGGCCCGCGGAAAGCTGGCTTCCTTGAGCACGCACCAGTCATCGTTCAGCAGGTTACACAGGTTCCTGATGGTGATCCAGCCGGCGAACTTGTGCCCCTCGGCAAACGCTGGGAATTCCTGCTCGATGCGCAGATCGTAATAGCTCCACCAGTCACTCTTGAACGCGTTACGTGGAGCGATCTGGCCGGAGTACTTGTCGAGCCCGGTTTCCCGTATCGCCCTGAAGAAGGCTTCCTGGTCGAAGCTTGGCAGGTAGGACACGAGCGGATCATTTTGTCCGTCGGGAACATACAACAGGTGACGACCGCTGATGTAATCACCAAAGGTGTCGCCGTCATCGTCGCTGAACGTGTACGAGAACGGACGGCCCTGGTTGACAGCACCGACCAGCACGAAGTTGGTCCGGTTGTCTTTCCACCAGTATGCCGAGTAGCCGACGCGCCAGGTGAAGCGGTGCGGGATGTTGTAGTTCGACTTGGCCAGCGACGGGTTGTTCGGATCGGCCACCGAGATGTTGGCAAAGTTCGAGAATGCTACCGAGCTGGTCATTGGGCTGACATCCTTGGCGTTGGTGTAGGCGTAACCCACCGACCAGTCGAAGCCGTTGTCATAATACTTCGACAGGTTGATGCTGGCCTGCCAGGAACGACCGTCCTTGCCGGATACGTTGGTCAGGATATAGTCAGAATTGAACCTGCGAGGATCTGTGTAGATCGGCCGTCCGTCCGGTGCGACTCCCGTCTGTTCCATCGTACCGTTGACAATGATCGCGGAATTATCGTTTTTGGTGTACAACAGGTCGGCATTCAGCACGTAGTCGTTACCAAAGTTGTAGGTGGTCCCCAGGTTGAACTTCCACGCCTTGGGCAATTTGAAGTCCGGATCCAGCGCGTTCACGCCCGAATTGGGCTCGGCGAAGGCGATGGCGTCATACAGGCACTGGGGAATATCGTAAACCGGGTTACCACCGCCGGTCAGAGGAATGTCAAACAGCGAGAAATCCACACCCTCACCACAGTTTTCCGGCGGTGGTGGATCGCGCTCAATCGTGCGTTCGCGCAACTGTGCGATACGGAAACCGTCATTGCTGAAGTTGTTGGACATCCAGACATTCGGGTTGCCGCCGGAATACAGGCCTATGCCGCCACGCAGGCTGACGTCAGGCGTAATGGTCCAGTTGAAACCGACACGCGGTTGCAGCAGGTCCAGCCCGTCGATCGTGTAAGTATTGGCATAACCCTGGCGGTCAACGAAATTTTCGTTATAGGCCGGTTCATCACTGCTGCTGTACCAATCGTACCGCAGGCCGAAAATCATGGTCAGTGCACCACCGGCAGTTACCCATTCGTCCTGCAGGTAGGCCGTGTTGATGTCATAGCTCCATTCCGCTGCACCGTTGGCCGGAATGTTGGATGGCGCTGCATTGCCGTAGTAAATATCATCCGGACGGCCTTCCAGGAAGGCCAGGATACAACCGTTGGGGTTGCCCGAGTTGCATTCCTCGTCAAAACGGTTTTCGGTTTCTGTGTGCTGGATAAACAGGTTGAAAACATCCAGTGAATCACGCTCGAAACCACCGGTCAGCAGGTGATCGCCCAGCTCGTAGTTACCGGCAATCTTGTAGTTCCAGGACTTGTAGTCAAGCTTGTTGGCCTGGCGCGAGTCGTCGGTACCGAGGTAGACAACCGCTCTGGAGAAGACGCCGTCGTTATCATCGTCGTTCCAGGTTTCGACCTGGACTTCACCGAAAATTCCCTGGTCTCTTACACCGGAGCGTGAAACCTGGCGGTTATCCAGTTTGAGGTGGGAAACGCGTAATTCGGTTGAGAATTTATCCGTCCAATTGGAAAACAGAGCACCGGTGTGGGTTTTGAGTTCCGCACCACGCTCATAGTAGTGATCGGAGAATTCATACTCGTCGTCATCACTGTCAGACTCGGAATAGTTAAAGCCGTCGTTGTAGTTGTAGGAATAGGAAGCACGATGATCTTCATTGATATCCCAGTCCAGCTTGATGGTCCATTTCTTGTCCTTGACCGGTACGGCCTTGACCGGCTCACCCACTTCATAGCCGTAAACGTCCCTGGCGATCCTTGCAATCTCGTCCAGTTGCTCTGCACTGACGCCCTTGATAACGCGGCCTGAGGATGCGCCGCCGGTCGGCACACGGTCAAACAGGTTGGCGTCTTTCAGATGCTCGTAGGCAACGAAGAAGAATAGTTTGTCCTTGATGATCGGGCCGCCCAGCGTAACGCCCCAACGTTTGACGGAGAAATCACCGGTGTCGATGTCATCACCTTCAAGCTTGTCGCCTTTCATGTTGTCGTTGGTGTAATCGTAGAACGCAGAACCATGCCACTCGTTGGAACCGGACTTGGTCACCGCGTTGATGTTACAGGCAGTGAACTGGCCGTAGAAAACATCGAACGGCGCCAGTTCGACAGCCACCTGTTCAATGGAATCATATGAAAAAGGCTGGCGTTCTGTCGGGTAACCATTGCTGTTCAGGCCGAACAGGTCATTCATCCGTACGCCGTCAACCGTCAGGCTATTGAAACGTGGATTGGCGCCTGCGCATTGCACGGCGCCGCCGGCATATGCCGGGTCAATGTAAATGCGGGGATCGTTGCGGATAACATCGCGCAGGTCGCGATTGATATGCGGCATTTCCTGCAGGTCCTTCAAGCCGAATACCGAGGCTGGGCCAAGAGCCAGTTGTTCGGTTGTCACTTCCTGCGCGGTCACGACCACCTCTTCCATCACGTCAGCGCCGAGCTGCAGAATCAGGGAGTAAGTGTCACCCAATCGCAGGTCCACATCGGTTACGGTCTGGTTCGCGTAGCTGCCGGTTGAAGCCTCCACCGTGTATGGGCCGCCCACCGGAAGACCGCGGACAAAGACCAGGCCTGAAGCATTGGATTGGGCCGTGCGGGTGCTACCTGTTCGGGTATCGGTGATGCTGACGTCAACGCCTTCGAGCGGAGATGCGTCGGGACCAAAAACCGAAACGCGGATAGCTGATGTTGTCTCCTGGGCCATCGCAGCCAGAGGAATCATCAGCACGAGCAAAACCGCCAACGCAGAGAAACAAAGTCGGATTCTGTTATACATGGTTAATCGCCTGTGATGTTGTTCGTATCTATGAAACAGGCCAGTCGGACGTTGAAAAGGTGAAAATCAGGGACGCAAGTGTACCCGGGGCCCTCGATTTTCACCCTGAAATCTCCTCGTCTTACTGCCTCCCACCAACCATTTTTATGGCGCGATAATTCTAGCAGGTTTTTTGTTACAAAAATTTAACAAGCCGGCCATTTCTGGCACGTTTTTGAATGACTTTTTCCGGAATATTCGGCAACTATCTGTTATTGGTCACTAATCTTTTTTTAACATCCCGCAAAATAATTGACCTCGCTCATGTTGGGACCGATTCTCCATGCTATGACTTCCCAACAACTCGGCCGTTCTATAGAATATGCGACTTCGTCGGGGTGTAGCTCAGCCTGGTAGAGCACTGTCTTCGGGAGGCAGGGGCCGGAGGTTCAAATCCTCTCACCCCGACCATGTAAGTGATTGATATCCCGAATCAATTAGCGGCTCCAAGTCATCATGGCATGGGGCCGTTTTTCATCAAGGGCGCAACAGGGGCGCATAGGATCGCGTAGAAAGTAATCATGGACGCAAAAAAAGACCGGCCCGCAAGCCGGTCAAAACTCAAAAGAGATTAAGCCGCATTGCATCGCCCAGGCTTCGGCCTCCCTTGGTCGGGGCTTTTTGATGATTCCCTGAAGTGCATCTTTTTTCGGCGTATTCTGAAAGGAAGTCGGCTACTGGCAAGGTAAAACATGTTGCGAACGGTTGTGGTCATTTACTGGATGCCCGTTTTCTTGGCAGGATGCGCGCCTTTTGATTGGACTGCTAACCCTGCTCGTGTTTTGAAATCCGAGCCTGGTTACATTCAAATATATTGCGACACAGATTCTTGTCCGGATGCTGAACAATTAATTCAAGACCATTGCGGCGGCCCATACGGATCTACAAAAGAATTGGCAAGTTTGACCTTACCAAAACAATACGTAATCGAAGCGACTTGCAAATAATTAGGTATTTCCCTTGCCGCAGCCCCGGTCCCCCGCCGGGGTTTTTTATGAATGACCGCTATCCGACTGGAAGCGGAACTAAACTTGTTAAAAGGCGTTTGGGCTGCTAACGACCCGAAGGGGACGTTCAGAACTCAGGTCGCGAGTGGTAAAAGTGTTGTTACACTCATTACCAGTACTGCCAGTAGTGAGTAGACCGCAAAAATGCGATGAAATAACAGATTTTCGGAGCGTAAGGCCAACAAAGACAGCACGATTAATGGCCCTACAAACGCTGCATATGGCAAATGGCCGACTATCGAGACGTCTTTTTCCAGCTTGACGATATAATCGATTAAATCAACACAAAGAAACAGCAACAACACACCAAAAAACCAAACCCGGTTTCGCATGAATTGCGCTCGATAGTTATGATCCGCTGGCATACCCTCAGGAAATAGAAGCGCCATCATGAAGAAAAGAAGCGTTGAATAGACAAGCAGAAAAACGAACAGTGGAAACGTCCACTCCGGCTGTTCCGCGAGCACAAACGTAAACCACCAGAATGCAATGGTCCAGATCAGGATGACCATGGACCACAACAGTTGTACCCAGGAAATGGTCACAGCATCCCGAACGTGGATGATACGTGCGACGTTAGTGAGAAAGGATGTCACGGATAACCCGACAACAACGGATATAAGTACAGTCAAATACTCAAAAACCATCCATACATTATGCGCTACATCGGGAGTAATTCCATCGATGTTGAATCTTTGAATGGCCGCTCCTCGCCGAACTGAGAACTAATCGCGGCTGAAAATGGGTGCCGAATAGGTTCCGCTGATCGCTTGATAGTGGTACCGATCTTCTGATGGCAACAATCTCTGAGATCGGCCAGTAGCGGTACGTTGTTTCGCACGAATTAGCTGTGGTTAGAAAAGAAAGGGCTCCTCAGTAAATCCCCGGAATCAACCGATAGTGCACGCGCCGTGCATAGTCTCGATAGCCAGTCAACTCTTCCTGTAGCGTCTGGTCTTCCAGTACGGTTCTGATCACCGCGATGATCAACGCCACCGCCGCCGGGATAAGTGTCCACACCGAGCCGAAGGCCAGCACAATGCCCAGCAATGGCGGAATATTCCCGGCATAGCCCGGATGGCGCACAATCCGGTATGGGCCACTGTCACAGACCACATGCCCTTCATCCGTCTGGATACGTACCGTGCTGAAGAAAAAACGGTTTTCTATAAATGCCCACGCAGCAAAAGCGTATCCGAGCGAGATCAAGATAAAGCCGAGCACGTTGAGCCAAAGCGGAAATACGGGTGACCAGCCATGGCGGTGATCCAGCCCTGCAACAATGACCAGTGGGAAACTTAAACTCAGCGCCATCAGCGGAGCGAGTACTTTGTCCCAAGCTTTCGAACTTTGGATCTTTTCAATATCTTGTCGTTCGGCCAATAAACCGGGATGCCGCCGCTCCGCCCAAATACGCCCTCCTATACCAGCGGTAACGATGAGCAGGGAATAGACCCATGCCTGCCACCAACCAAAATCCCCTCCGCATGCCAATAGAACCAGTGGTATGGAGAGATACACCAAAACTAAACTGATCCATTGGCGAGGGGACGCTGTTTGAATCGCATCGGCCGTCATGAACGATTCCCCTATGTCGCGTGTATTTGTCAGCCTACGCCCTCGAGATTCAGGTCGCAATGACGCGAATCAGAGGTAGATACGGGTTGTCGGCAACACCTGGTAGTTCCGACTCGGGTGGCGGTCATTCATAAAAAACCCCGGCGCGGAACCGGGGCTGAAATGTAAAGGGAGCCGTTTCTGATAGCCTGCCACGCTGGACAGGGTTGTTCGCAGAAATGCAATCTATCAGCAACTACAGTTAGTGCAGTTGCCAGTGTCGGGCTCTGGTAGCGCCTCAAGTTTTACGGTTGTGACGACATTGCCGAAGGTATTGCTCGCGTCCGGTATGCACTGAACAACGTATTGGCGTGCCCAGATGATTGATAACCCACTACAGGCCCTGTAGTTAATTCAACCAACCCTTCTTCAGATTGCGCCTCAAGCGAAATTAAAAGGGGTCGCTGTCTGACGCTGAAGTCCATGTACGCTGCGAAGGGCAAGGTCTTTTTGCTGTGCGGTACTGACTGCCTCGGGGATCCAGACCAGCCCAAGGTGGTAAAACAGGTTCAGTAATTCTCCAAATACCTGAACTTTGACATGCTATAAGAGAGAAATGAAATAAGACATCACAGGACGAGCGAGTAACAGGTCATGGAATCAATATCGAAATTTATAGCATTGGAATTATTCAGCGTGGGTGGAGTTTCGATCACCATTGGCCAGGTGGCCGCCGCGTCATTGACCATCGCGGTGGTACTGGTGCTGGCCGGTTGGCTGATTCGAAGGCTTTCCCAGCGCCTGCTGGAACGGGGCAGTGACGCCAACCAGGTGCAGTTGACCCAAAAGGTACTCTGGTTCGCTGTTATTGTGATCCTGTTCTTCACCGCCCTGAGCATGCTCAACGTCCCGCTCGGCGCGTTTGCCTTCATTACCGGCGCCATCGCCATCGGCATCGGCTTCGGCGCACAGAACATTATCAACAACTTTATCAGTGGCTGGATTCTGATGGGCGAACGGCCAATCCGGATCGGCGACCTGTTAGAGGTCAACGGCACCCTGGGGCGGGTCGAGGCCATCAACACGCGCTCCACTCGGATCAAGCGGGTGGATGGTGTGCGTATCGTCATTCCCAACAGCCATCTTCTGGAAAACATGGTCGTGAACTGGAATCTCGGCGACGAGGACATCCGGATTTTCGTCACTGTGGGCGTCGCCTACGGTTCACCCGTGCGCCGGGTCGCCGAACTGATCGAACAGGCGGTGACCGAGCAGGAAGGCGTGCTGGAAGACCCGGAGCCGCGCATTCTGTTCCAGGACTTCGGTAACAGCGCCTTGATATTCGAAGCCTATTTCTGGACGCAGTTGAAGCCCGGCGGGGACTTGCGCCGATTGCGCAGTGAAATCCGGTTCCGCATCGACGAACTTTTCCGCGAAAACGGCATCACGATTGCGTTTCCGCAGCAAGACGTGCACCTGGACGGGATTTTGAAACTGGAGTCCGGTGACCAGGCAGTCGGTCAAGCCATCCCAAATACTCCGGAAGAAAGCTGAAGCGATGGGTTTATCAGGAAGTCATTGCTGAAGTGGTTGAGCACAATAAGAGAGGGAGATATCCATCAGATAAATCATCTGTGAAGATATCTCCCGCCCAATTCCTATTGTGTCGTGTATAGACTCATCTATCTCTATCTGCTAGTGGAGTAAGTTCATTGGGGTCTTGTCCAGTCAACGCTCACTGGAGAATGATGTTCGTGAACCATTTTCCATTCACCCTTTGTTTTAACAAATAATAAAGTAATTAGATTATTGATTGTAAACGTACGTTCTTCTTCTGGTCCATCTCCCTTAAATATCAAGTCAAAATCTGAGATAAAGGTTAAATTAGCAACATTCCCACAATATACAGCAATGTTCAAAGTTCCCTCTATATAGGCAAATTTTGTAACTCCACCTATTTCTAAATCTTCACCAAATAACTGGCGTTCACCATGTTCATTACCCGCACTATCGAAAGACCATCCTCCATTGAATTCAACGAACTTGGGTCCATAAGCATGAAAAGAGATAAGCTGGTCCATATATTTGGATTCTGCTCCTTGTCCGGCTCCGGCTACTATACTTCCTGCAATGGCCATAAAAGTTTCTCCGACCTCTGCTTGTGCTTGTGGATAAGTTGCGTTAATTGCACAACTGTCAAATTTCTTATCTGCGACCACGTTTGTAGTCGAGACAATTAACAGGAAAAACGAAACCAGCAATAATTTAACTGCTTTCATAATCAAGTCTCCTCTCTATAGATTATCTATAGATTAAATTTACGATTAACCCCAACCTCTCTGGAAGCCATGCTTTTCGATAGATTCTCATTCGTGGCCGGCCCCACGGAAACCCTGTAAAAAGATCCGTGCTAAGGTACATGTTAGGCAGCCAGTACGAATACTGCGTGATCAAAAGGCAATAATTTGCTGACAATTTGCTGATAAAACCTCTGAAAACCCGTAATGAAGGTAAATTTTGTGTCATTGGCTGTGATCTTGATCGGATTGGCCTGAAGTAATACTGGGGGCAGACAGATTCGAATGATTTACGAATTTTCTGACTTAACACTGGACCTGGACCGGCACCTGCTAACTCGGGGTGGGCAGCCGATCAAGCTGACGAAACTCAGTTTCAAGGTGCTTCAGGCATTGGTCCGGGCAGCACCAGCGTTGATCTCACACGATGACCTGATCGACGAGGTCTGGGGACCCAGACGGGTGATTACGCCCGACAACCTTTCCCAGAGAATGAAGACGCTGAGGCAGAGCCTGGGTGATGATACCAATCAGCCCATCTACATCGAGGGCGTGCGGGGGGAAGGCTATCGCCTGGTTCCCGAAGTCAAAATTCAGTCGGCACAGACATCCAGCCGTTCATCCTGGCGAGGCCTGTCTTCACGTTTTCTTTTGAGCCTGGCTGTGTTGGCGTTGGCTCTGGGGTACATCGCTTTCGACAAGTTTGTGCTCGAACCTGTCGAAGATGCGCAACTTGCCGAATCGGCTCGTCAGGAAGGCCACGCTGCCGCTCGAGCCGAATCACACGAGGACAAGTCCCTTGCTGTACTGCCCTTCGATAACCGCAGCAGCACCGAGGGAGACCAGTTTTTCACTGACGGTATGCATGACGAGTTGTTGGCCACCATCGCCAAGATCGGCTCGATGAAGGTCATTTCCCGCACCTCGGTTATGGAATACAGGGACACCACCAAGAAGATTCCGCAAATTGCACAGGAGTTGGATGTTGAACACATTCTCGAAGGTGGTATTCAACGTTCGGGTAACCAGGTACGGATCAACGTGCAGTTGATTGATGCGGCAACCGATGAACACGTGTGGGCAGAAATCTATGATCGCGAGTTGACGGCGGCAAACCTGTTTGCCGTACAAAGTGAAATTACAAAAAAGATCGCCGATGCCTTACAGACCGAGCTTTCCACAGATGAGCAACGACGCATTGACGCAAAACCAACCGACAACCTGCAGGCTTACGAGCTTTATTTGCGAGGTCGTTATTTGTGGCAGCGCCGTGGCGATGAGAATATCCGGAACGCCATTGCACTGTTCGAGCAGGCAACGGAGCTTGATCCGCAATTTGCCCGGGCCTGGTCGAGCCTGGCGGCGACACACTTCACTTTGCCGGTATATTCTGACTCACCGAGGAGGGAACATAATTCCCTGGCGGCGTCCGCTGCTCACAAGGCCCTGGCGCAGGATGAGTCTCTGGCGGAAGCCTATGCGGTTCTGGGCGGATTGGCTGACATGGATGGAAAATGGGCTGAGGCGGAAACGCTTTTCTTGCTTGCCATTGCCAATGAACCAATGGATTCGACTGCACACCTATGGTATGGCGAACACCTGTTCAAGCTTGGTCGCCTTGATGATGCGCTTGAAGCAGGCCTGATCGCTTATCAACTGGACCCATTGCACCCTGCTACCAATGCTTTTCTCGGCTGGATCTATCTTTATCTAAACGATACCAGCAACGCCTTGAAGTATGGCGCGGCCGCATGGGATTTAGGTCATGCCTCGGGGCTGTACTTTCAAGCGTGGATTAACCTGCATAGCGGGGAAATCGACAGAGCCATTGGCTTCGCCGGGCAGTGGGATGCACTAATGGCACAAAGATTCTCCAACCTTCAAAATCCCCCAAGTCTGCAGCTATTAATCGAGGCAAAAAATGATGCGGCGAAAAGACCACCGTTTCTCGAGATGCTCGCAGCGCAGGAAACGATCGATCTTATTCAGATTCTGCTCACGGGATATGTCGGTTTTGAACGGATCGATGAAGCCCATGAAGTGGCCGCTATGGCTCTTGACCTGGATGGGTTCAATAGAAATAATTTTGAGTGGTATTTCTGGGATTCCGACATGGCGCCATTTCGTCAGGACCCGCAATTTGCAGCGCTTGTTACTGAGCTGGGAATGGTGGATTACTGGCGCGAATATGGCTGGCCGGATGTCTGTCAACCGACTGGCGACAGTGTGATTTGCAAATAGGTCAGTTTGCAGAGTTACTGACAAAGGGGCCGGATACGTTCAGTTAAACGGCAATTTGTGGTCGCTAACGGAAATAGCAGGCAATCAGCGGAACCTATTTTGCGCCTCGCGCCCCTTTCAATTGGGACGCAAGCAACTTATTGTTTACCCCATGGTGAAATCGGTTTTCTTGATTTTTTTTGTCTGCCTGGCATTTTCTACCGCGGCGAGCGCGGCGGGTCCCTTGTTTGACGATGACAGCCTCATATCCATGCAACTGATCGGCGATTTCTCAAATCTCCTCAATGAGAAAGATAAAGAGAAGTCGTATCCCGCGAAACTTATTTACTCGACGGAAACAGGTCCCGTTGAGGTTCCAGTACAGCTGCAGGTAAGAGGTAACGCCAGACTTGAACACTGCAGTGTGCCTGGACTCCGGGTTATTTTTCCAAAATCCGGCGTCGAAGGCCTGTTCAGCGACCAGCGCAAACTCAAGCTGGTTACCCAGTGTCGACAAAAATCAAGCCAGTATGAGCAATACCTTTTACAGGAATATCTGATTTACAGAATGTATGCCCAGCTGACCGAGTACAGCTTCAAGTCTCGACTCGCTCGTGTCGATTTTCAGGACAGCAGAAAAAAATCACGGCAATGGAGCAATTTTGCATTTTTCATCGAGGACAAAAAACGCATGGCAACTCGCCTCGGCGCTACCGTGGTTGAAAAACCCAGGGTAAAGCGCAGCCAACTTGCACCCAAAGAAACCAACCTGGTGTCAGTTTTTCAATATATGATTGGCAACACCGACTATTCGATGCTCAAGGGTGAAGGCGAAGAAGCCTGTTGTCACAATCTGAGATTGCTTGATAAGGGCGAAGGTTACATCCCCGTCCCTTATGATTTTGATTTTGCCGGTTTGATCAATCCAGGTTATGCGGCACCGGCAGCCAATCTCGGAATAAAGAAAGTAACCCAGCGATTGTATCGAGGATTCTGCGGAGGTAATAATCATCTGCCGGATAATCTCGCGCTGATACGTACTAACAAAAGCATGTTGTACGCAATCATCGATGATGGAAAAGTAAATGATCGTACGGCGAAAAAGATGCATCGGTATCTGGACGGCTTTTATAAAACAATCGACGATCCCAAACGGCTGGACAAAAATATCGCTCAGAAGTGCCGCCCAAAACCGCAGCCCAAAAAGTAATAACTTCCGTCAACTGCCAATATTCAGACTCTGACCTCTTCTGATCCGTCAGAAACTTCGCCGGCAAAGAAGCTGAATGCAGTGGCCCGACAACTGAACGAACGACCCAGAAAAACTCTAAACTATGAAACACCAGCTGAGCGATTTAACCAATGTGTTGCGTCGACCGGTTGAGTCCACCGCCGATAGCAGAACTTCCCTGGACATGAAGCTCGGGGAAATTTTGTTCGCAGCTTGGCCTGAAGAAGAACTCTCCCCCGTAGAAAAGGGCCGCCCAGAAAAAGAGCGGCCCCTGCCCCTTAATTCTTTTTTGCAGGTGGCGACTACCTCTTTAAATATAGGCGACGCTGACTGGTTGTCAACGTGGATCAGATGAGTAACTCATCTACAGGCCGTCGAGCCAATTTCCGCAATGTGTCGTTTCCAGCCCAGGCCGCCTCTAAGTCCGGCTCTTCGCCTTGATCATGAGTAGCTTTCCTTCCGGCCTAACTACGCATAAACTTGCCATCATGAGAAACCTGATTGCATTTGCCTGCGCCCTGCTTTGGGCCACCACCGCCCTGTGCCAGCCCTACGAGGTTTATGTCAGCGACACGCCCAATTTCGGCCAGCCGCCCTGGCAGATCCTGAAATACGATGAAAATGGCGAGAATCCGGTCGTATTCATTACTGAAAACCTGGCCTGGCCGCACGATATTGTGTTCCTGGAAGAGAGCAACCGGGTACTTGTCTCCAATTACAATAGCGGGACCATTGATCGCTATAACGCGACAACCGGACAGTATGTGGATACGTTAACCTCAAACGTCATCGCACCCACCCGCATGCAGATTGGACCCGATGGCCTGCTGTACGTGGCACAGGACGGCGGCAACAGCCGCGTCAGGCGGTTCCGGCTGGACGGCACCTTTGTCGATGATTTCACCAACCCGGGCATCAGCCGTCCCCTGGGCATGGCCTGGGACCGCTTCGGTAATCTCTATGTCTCCTCCTATGACGGCCAGTTGGTCAGGAGGTTTGGCCCTGACGGAAGACCAGGGCAATTTCAT
>Ga0224504_10000041_pt1 | contig 45820 bp, 37 predicted proteins | sample SF_Oct11_sed_USG_3_FD_170160 | JGI IMG/M metagenome (GOLD analysis project Ga0224504, IMG submission 170160) | Sediment microbial communities from San Francisco Bay, California, United States - SF_Oct11_sed_USGS_24 | ecosystem: Environmental > Aquatic > Marine > Sediment | place: USA...
AGGTCCTTGGTTACGATTTAGAGGACATTTAGATAATATTTCTAATAATTGTTTAATTGGAGCTGTGAATATTTTTAACGGTGAAACCAATAAAGTAAAAAATCAACTAACTGGAGCATATGGACCAGTTCCAGATACAGCAAGAGCCTATAAGAAAGCAGCTTTAAAATCTATTGTAGTTGGGGATCACAATTATGGAGAAGGATCTTCACGTGAACATGCCGCAATGGAACCTCGTCATTTAGGAGTGGTTGCAGTAATTGTTAAATCTTTTGCTCGTATCCATGAAACAAACTTGAAAAAACAAGGGATGTTAGGATTAACTTTTGCATTTGAAAAAGATTATGATTTAATTGAAGAAGATGATACATTTAACTTTTTAGATTTGAATAAATTTAAGCCTGGGAAACAGTTGTTGTTAGAGTTGGTTCATAAAAATGGAAGTAAAGATGTAATTAAGTTAAATCATACATATAACGAAAGTCAAATTGCTTGGTTTAAAGAAGGGTCTGCTTTAAATTTAATAAAAAAAGATAACGCCAAGTAGGTTTAATTTATTTACGATAATAAAATTGATAAAAAGAGGTGCATTTTGTACCTCTTTTTTTTATGATTTTTCAATAAAAAACCTCTAATCTGCTGTTTATTACTATGAAAGGTTATTAAGAGACATGAAACAATTAATTTTCTAATGTTTTCGCAAATTATTATTTTATTTTCATAAATTTTTGTAACTTTTTAAACTAGTTTTGAATGTGTTTAAATGTGTTTGTGCAGGTTAATATTATTGATTTGTTATAAAAATTTAAACAATAAATTAATTAAAATACAATTTTAAAAGGGTTTTATGAAGGTACTTTTTAATACAAGAGAATTTCCACCATATGTATACGGTGGAGCTGGGGTTCATGTAGAATATTTGGCAGAAGAATTAGCAAAGTTAATGGAAGTTGACGTTAGGTGTTTTGGCGATCAAGACCAAAAGAACGGAAATATAACCGTTAAAGGATTTCCTTATGACAACCCAATTTTTGATAAATCAAATGATAAATTACAAGCAGTTTTAAAAACGCTTAGTACTTGTATTGAAATGAATGCTGATGAAATAGATGCAGACATTGTACATTGCCATACATGGTATGCTCATTTTGCTGGTATTGTTGCGAAATTGTGTTACGGAATCCCACTGGTTATAACAACACACTCCTTAGAGCCTCTAAGACCATGGAAGAGAGAACAACTAGGGAATGGGTATAATGCTTCTTCTTGGATTGAAAAAACCGCTATTGAAATGGCTGATGCTTTAATTGCTGTGTCAAACGAAACAAAAGAAGATGTTTTAAAATATTTTAATGTTGATGAAGATAAAATAAAAGTAATTTATAATGGAATTAATTTGGAGGAGTATGTTGTTACTAACGAAACTTCAACCATAGAAAGATATGGTATCAATAAATCAAAACCATTTGTACTTTTTGTTGGAAGAATTACAAAACAAAAAGGAATTATACATTTGGTAAATGCCATAAAATATATTGATCCAGATACACAGATAGTGTTGTGTGCTGGAGCTCCTGACACTCCTGAAATTGCCAAGGAAATGGAAGATTGTGTGAATGAGGTTAAGAAAACAAGAGATAACATTATTTGGATAGATGAGATGTTAGACAAAAAAGAAGTGATTCAATTATACTCTCATGCAGATGTTTTTTGTTGCCCATCAATTTATGAACCGTTCGGAATTATAAATATTGAAGCTATGGCTTGTGAGACAGCAGTAGTTGCAAGTGCTGTTGGAGGTATAAAAGAAGTTGTTGTAGAAGGAGAAACAGGATTGTTAATTCCTTTAGAACAGCAAGAAGTGGCTCCTTTTGAACCAATTGATCCTGATAAATTTTCTAAAGATCTTGCCAATGGAGTTAATAAATTAATTAACAACAAAGATTTAAGGGAAGTAATGGCTAAAAATGGAAGAAAAAGAGTGGAAGAATATTTTGATTGGGTAGCCATTGCAAAACAAGTAAAGGACTTGTATAAGTCTTTAATTTAGAAAAAAATATATTGCAAAAAAAATAAAATCAATTTAATCAATCAGTTAAATAAAAAAACATGTTAGGAAGTAAAGTTTTAGCTATAATATTAGGAGGTGGACAAGGATCAAGATTACACCCGTTAACAGAATCAAGGTCAAAGCCAGCAGTTCCAATTGCAGGAAAGTATCGTTTAGTAGATATTCCAATTTCAAATTGTATTAACTCAAATATGAAAAGAATGTTTGTGTTAACGCAGTTTAATTCGGCTTCGCTAAATAGACATATTAAAAACACCTACCATTTTAGTTTCTTTAGTTCAGCATTTGTTGATGTTTTAGCTGCAGAACAAACGCCAGATAATAAAGGATGGTTTCAAGGAACTGCAGATGCGGTTAGACAAAGTATGCATCATTTCAAATCATTGGATTATGATTATATGTTGATTTTGTCTGGTGATCAATTATATCAAATGGATTTTAATGAAATGATTGAAGCCCATATAAAAAGTGAATCCCAAATTTCGTTGGCTACAATTCCCGTAAATGCTAAGGATGCAACTTCATTTGGAATTTTAAAAACAGATGAAGAAAATACAATTACTTCTTTTATTGAAAAACCAGCAAACGAGTTATTGCCAGATTGGTCTTCAAAAGTAAGTGATGAGATGGAGTCTGAAGGTAGAAAATATTTGGCTTCTATGGGAATCTATGTTTTTAATAGAAAATTGTTAGAGGAATTAATGGACGATACTAGTACGATAGATTTTGGGAAAGAAATTATACCTCAAAATATAGATAAAGTGAAAGTTACAAGCCATCAATTTGAAGGATATTGGACAGATATAGGAAATATTGATTCATTTTTTGAAGCTAATTTAGGTTTGGCAGATGATTTCCCAAAATTTGATTTATATAGCAAATCAAAAGGTATTTATACTAGGGCGCGTATGTTGCCAACTACAAAAGTTTCAGGAACAAATTTAGATAAAACGGTAATTGCAGAAGGATGTATAATAAATGCTGGTAAAATTGAAAATTCAGTTATTGGTATTAGATCTCGAATTGACAAAGAGTCAACAGTTATAAATACCTATATGATGGGAAGCGATTTCTATGAGCCCTTAGAGGATATAATAGACGAGAATAAAACATCAATGGGAATAGGTAAACGTTGTTTTATTAAAAATACTATTTTAGATAAAAACTGTTGTATTGGTGATGATGTACGAATTAAAGGAGGTAAACATTTAGCAGATGAAGAAACTGAATTATATTCAATCAGAGATGGTATTGTTGTAATTAAAAAAGGAGCCGTAATTGAAAACGGTTTTACCATATAAAAGCATGTTAATAAGTAATTAGATTTAAATGAAAAATCAAAGTAGAATTGTTATTGAAAACATATCTCCAGAAATTAATAATAGCGATTGTAATATAAAACGTGTTGTTAATGAGGTTGTTAACGTGAGTGCAGATGTACTGGTAGATGGTCACGATATAATTGCCGCGTCAGTTTTATTTAAACATGAAAAATCAAAAAAATGGGAAGAGGTTAGAATGGTTGCTTCCTTTGATAATAGATGGAGTACTTCATTTTCAGTTCAAAAGCAAGGGTTTTATACTTACAAAGTAACAGGTTGGGTAGATTATGCTTTAAATTGGCAACATGGTATTTCACGTAAAATTGAGGACAGTCAAATTGTAACTTCTGAATTATTAGAAGGTGTTGAATATATTAATTACTGTATTTCAAAGGCATCTGTTTCTGAGAAGCAATATTTAAAAAGCCTAATTTCTTTGTTTGAGGATGGGGAGTTATATAATAAGGCAATTACAGAAGCGGTTAGCGATAAGTTATATCAAATTTTTACAAAATATCCTGAAAAAAAATTAGCAAGTTCTTCTAAAGAGTTGAATGTTTATGTGGATAGATTAAAGGCTAGGTTTAGTACCTGGTATGAGTTTTTTCCACGGTCATCATCGCAAAATATTGATACTCATGGAACTTTTAAAGATTGTGAAAAATTATTACCACGAGTTGCTGAAATGGGGTTTGACACCCTATATTTTCCTCCAGTTCACCCTATTGGAGAAGTGAATAGGAAAGGAAAAAATAATACCACAGAAGCGTTGGATGGTGATGTTGGATCTTGTTGGGGAATTGGATCTAAAGAAGGGGGGCATAAATCAATACATCCACAATTAGGAACCCTCAAAGATTTTAAATCATTAGTTGTTAAGGCTAAAAAGCTTGGAATTGAAGTGGCCATGGATTATGCTTTACAAGCAGCTCCAGATCATCCTTGGGTAAAGGATCATCCTGATTGGTTTAAATGGAGACCTGATGGTACTGTGCAATATGCCGAAAACCCACCAAAGAAATACCAAGATATTCTTCCAATTTATTTTGAATCAAAGGATTTTAAAAATCTGTGGGACGAATGTTTAGATACATTGTATTATTGGATTGATTGTGGTATAAACGTATTTAGAGTAGACAATCCGCATACAAAACCTTTTAATTTTTGGAATTGGATTATTTCAGAAGTGAAATCAAAACATCCCGATGTGCTGTTTTTGGCCGAAGCTTTTACCTCGCCTAAAATAATGCAACAATTGGCAAAACAAGGCTATACACAGTCTTATACTTATTTTACCTGGCGAAATAATAAACAGGAGTTGACAGAATATGTTGAAGAATTGACAAAAACAGATCAACGCGAGTATATGCGCCCAAATTTTTGGCCAAATACCCCTGATATTAATCCGTTTCATTTACAATATGCAAACGAGTCTAAGCATATTCAACGTTACGCCCTAGCAGCCACCCTGAGTTCAAATATTGGGATTTATGGACCTGTTTTTGAATATATGATAAGTGAACCTATTCCTGGGAAAGAAGAATATTTAAACTCTGAAAAATTTCAAATTTGTAATTATGATTGGTCCCAAAAAAATAATTTAATTACTGTTATTTCAAAAATAAATAAAATTCGTTTTGAAAATGATGCCCTTCAGCAAACCAATAATATAAAATTTTGCAATATAGATAACGATAAATTAATTGCTTTTTACAAATGGGATGATTCCAAGCGTAATGAAATATTAATTATCATTAATTTAGATGAACATAATATGCATCAAGGAATGTTACAATTACCTTTAAAGGAGTTAGGAATTGGCAGTGGTCATCATGTAAACGTTAAAGATTTATTTACTGATTATTCATACGATTGGTACGATGAATGGAACTTTATAATGTTACACGCTGCCATGCCTTTTCATATTTTTAAAATAAACAAATAATATGGCCAACCAATTGAACGAAAGCGAAAAGCCTGACAAATATAATTTTGATGTTGCTTGGGAAGAATTGTTAGAAAATAAAGATTTTTTAACAATATTTTTATCCGAGATTTTAGAGAAATACATTGTTAAGCAGCGATGGTATGGTGGTAAAGCAAGTACAATTAAATATATTGAACTTTCAGAATATTTTAGAATTCAACAAAATGAAGAAGTTTATTTTGGGTTGATAATAGAAGTAGATTTTGAAGAAGCTTTTTATCATCATTATTTCATTCCAATTGCATTTGTTTCCGATAAAAATTTGGCAGAAAAAGATCAAATTTTGCCAATAAGCATTAATAATCAAGAAGGTTATATTATAGATGCCGTAAATGTAGAATCTTTTAGAAAATTGGTGTTTGAACGAATTGCAAGTGCAGAGCCAATAGATAAAACAAAAGTTCAATACCATAAGAGTAAATTATTTTCAAATCCAACCTATGCGTCATCGCGATTAATGGGTTTAGAGCAAAGTAATACATCATTAATTTTTAATGAAAAATATGTAATTAAATTTTTCAGAAGAATATTTTCTAATAAAAACCCAGATTATGAAATGAATCGGTTTTTAACAGAAATGAAAGATTTTAAAAATACACCAAAATATTATGGAAGTATTAATTATGTAGGAAAAGAAAATGAATTGGTTACTATTGCAGTAATGCAAGAGCTTATTGAAAATCAGGGTGATGCGTGGACTGTTTTTACAAAGGAAATTGAGAAAATATTTGACACACTTGAATATAAAAATATTGATATTGATAATTTACCTGAGCCAAAATTATATGAGCGTTTAAGAATTCATGACATTCCTCATAGAATTATTGATTGGGCCGGACTAAATTTATTTTTAAAAATAAAAGTACTGGCTCAGCGTACCGCTGAAATGCATATTAATTTAGGTTCAGAATTTGAAGATACCGCATTTACACCCACTCATTTTAACGGTGATTATTCCGTTTGGTTAAAAAACAGAATGATCTATCAATTTCAAAATAGGTTAAATATTATTGAAAATAACCTTCATAAATTAGAAGGGGATAGTTTAACACTTGCAGAAGATTTATTAAGTAAAAAAAGTTTAATTAGAAGTGAATTTTTAAAATTTGATTGGACCAAATTAAAAGGAGAACGTATTAGAGTGCATGGTGATTATCATTTGGGTCAGGTATTGGTACAGGATGATGATTTTTATATCTTGGATTTTGAAGGTGAGCCAGAAAGCACCATTAGAGATAGGCAAGTAAAGCAGCCTCCTATGAAAGATGTTGCCGGTTTATTTAGGTCATTTCATTATGCTATTTATGCCACTATTTTTAACAATCAAGATAAGTACAAACAATCACAAGAGCAATTGTTTAAGGCAGCCGAGCTATTATATGGCTATTTTGTGGGTGTTTTTTTAGGGAAATATGTGTATATCGTTCAACAGGCTAATTTAAATATTGGATATAGCCAAGAGCGTAACTTTATTTTAAAATATTGCTTATTAGAAAAAGCAGTTTACGAATTGGGTTACGAGTTAAATTCTCGCCCAACTTGGGCAGTAATTCCTTTAAAGGGAATTTCAAATCTTATTAATAGTTAATTATGACAAATGTAAAATCTTTTAGTCTTTTTACAGACTTTGATATAGACCTTTTTAAAGCGGGTAAACATTTTAGGCTTTATGAAAAATTTGGTTCTCACAACATGGTTGTAGACGGTGTTGAGGGTACCTATTTTGCAGTTTGGGCTCCAACTGCAAATCAAGTTTCAGTAATTGGAGATTTTAATTACTGGAAAGATGGTGAGCATAAATTAAACGTACGATGGGATTCTTCAGGAATATGGGAAGGTTTTATTCCTTTAGTTGAAAAAGGAACTACTTATAAATATAAAATTCATTCTAATAATCAAGGCTATATTTCAGAAAAGGCAGATCCTTATGCGAGAAGATGTGAGCATCCACCAAAAACAGCTTCTGTTGTATGGAATGATGATTATAAATGGAAAGATAAAAACTGGTTAAAAACACGTAAAAAGCACAATGCATTAGATGCACCATATTCAGTATATGAGGTGCACTTAGGATCTTGGAAAAGACATTCAGAAGAAGATCGTTTTTTATCTTATTATGAATTGGCTGATGACTTGGTGAATTATGTAAAAGAAATGAATTTTACACACGTAGAATTAATGCCAATTATGGAGTTTCCTTATGATCCATCATGGGGATATCAAATAACAGGTTATTTTGCACCTTCTTCACGTTTTGGTTATCCAGATGAATTTAAATATTTAATAGATAAAATACACCAAGCAGGCATAGGAATTATTTTGGATTGGGTACCATCTCATTTTCCTGAAGATGCTCATGGTTTAGGGTATTTTGATGGCTCAAATTTATATGAACATCCAGATAGAAAAAAAGGGTATCACCAAGATTGGAAAAGTTTAATTTTTAATTATGAAAGAAACGAGGTTAGATCTTTTTTAATTAGTAATGCCATTTTTTGGTTAGAACAATACCATATTGACGGTTTACGCGTTGATGCTGTTGCTTCCATGTTATTTTTAGATTATTCTCGTGAAGAAGGAGAATGGGAACCAAATATTTATGGCGGTAATGAAAACTTAGCCGTGATTTCATTTTTAAAAGAATTAAACATAGAGGTTTATAGGTCTTTCCCAGATGTACAAACCATTGCCGAGGAATCTACAGCTTTTCCAATGGTTTCAAAACCAACGTTTATGGGAGGTTTAGGGTTTGGAATGAAATGGATGATGGGTTGGATGCACGATACCTTACAATATTTTGGAACGGATCCTTTATACAGAAACCACCATCAAAATGATATAACTTTTAGTTTGGCCTATGCTTTTACCGAAAACTTTATGTTGCCACTGTCACATGATGAGGTGGTGTATGGTAAAAAATCTATTTTAGGACGTATGCCTGGAGATGAATGGCAAAGATTTGCAAATTTGAGATTGTTATATGGTTATATGTTCACCCATCCAGGAACAAATTTATTGTTTATGGGTAGTGAATTTGGACAATATGATGAATGGAATTTTCAAGAAAGTTTAGATTGGAATTTATTAGAATTTAAACCACATCAAGAAATTCAACATTACTATAAAGAATTAAATAAATTTTACAGAGAAACACCTGCTTTATTTGAAAAGCAATTTGATGAAGATGGTTTTGAGTGGATAAGTTTTGAGGATACTAAAAACTGTGTGATTTCTTATATCAGAAAAGGAAATGACCCTAAAAAAAATGTGGTAGTTGTGTGTAATTTTACACCAGCTATTATTGAAAACTACAAAATAGGTATGCATTCAAAAGGGAAGTTAAAAGAGATTTTTAACAGTGATTCTATAGTATTTGGAGGGAGTGGGATTTTAAATAATCGCCAAATTACTATCACAAAAGAGAGTTGGAATGGAAAGCCTTATGCAGTTGAAATAAAGTTGCCACCGTTAGGAATTGCTATTTTTGAGTTAAAATAGCACTTATTTAAAAAGTCTTAGTTTAAGCGCCAAATATTTTATGGTTTAAATAAAATATTTGGCGCTTTTTTAATGTAATTTGTTCTCTTAAAAATTATAATTTTAGTACGTTTGTAGCTGTTTTTTGAATATGAAATAATTATGATATTAAATACAGAATTAGAGTACAAAGGAAATTTATTTCCATCAAAGATAGTTTTTTACAAAAAGGATGTAGACAACTTATATTTTAAAAGTGAAAATGGAGTAGCGTTACAAGTTACAGTGCAACGCGATAGTGTATTAAGATTTCGATTTGCTACAACAGCCATATTTGAAAAAGATTTTTCATACGGTATAACAGAGAATGCTAGCAAAGGTTATAATAAATTAGAAATTGAAGAGACTGATGAAAATTATATAATTACTACGTCAAAATTAATTTGTAATATTTCAAAAATAGATATGCGCACAGCTATTTTTGATGCCAAGGATAAGACTCTTATTTGCGAAGATGAACTAGGTTTTCATTGGGAGGAATATTATAAAGAAGGTGGAGATATTGTTAAAATGTCTAAATCTTCTCAGGAAGGAGAAAGTTATTATGGGCTAGGTGATAAGCCCGTTGATGTAAACTTAAAAGGAAAACGTTTTGAAAATTGGGTAACAGATTCTTATGCATATGGTAGAGGTTCTGATCCAATTTATAAAACCATACCTTTTTACTTAGGTGTTCATCATAAAAAAGCATACGGAATATTTTTTGACAATACATTCCGTTCATATTTTGATTTTAGTCATGAAAAAAGAAACGTAACTAGTTTTTGGGCACAGGGAGGTGAAATGAATTATTATTTTATCTATGGTCCACAAATGTCTGAAGTTGTTTCTAATTATACCGATTTAACAGGGCGACCTAAAAACATACCACCTCTATGGGCATTAGGTTTTCATCAATGTAAATGGAGCTATTATCCAGAGACCAAAGTCAAAGAAGTTGCCAATAAGTTTAGAGAATTAAAAATACCATGTGATGCGATCTATTTAGATATTGATTATATGGAAGGGTTTAGATGTTTTACTTGGAACAAAGAATACTTTCCAGACCCAAAAAGAATGGTGAAAGAATTAGCTGATGATGGTTTTAAAACCGTTGCGATTATTGATCCAGGAATAAAAATTGACAACGAATATAGTGTTTATAAGGAAGCCTTAGAAAATGATTATTTCTGTAAGCGTGCAGATGGTGGTTATATGAAAGGAAAGGTTTGGCCTGGAGAATGTTATTTTCCAGATTTTACAAAACCTGAAGTTAGAGAGTGGTGGTCTGAATTATTTAGAGAGCTAATTGAAGATATTGGAGTGAAAGGTGTTTGGAATGACATGAATGAACCAGCCGTAATGGATGTTCCAGGAAAAACTTTCCCAAAAGATGTTCGCCATGATTACGATGGAAACCCTTGCAGTCATAGAAAAGCGCATAATATTTATGGAATGCAAATGGCAAGAGCTACCTACCACGGACTTAAAAAGTTTTCTTACCCCAAACGCCCATTTGTAATTACCAGATCAGCTTATTCAGGAACACAGCGCTATACTTCAACTTGGACAGGTGATAATGTTGCAACTTGGGATCATTTATCGTTGGCAAATAACCAAGCACAGCGTATGAGCATGTCTGGTTTTTCTTTTGTAGGATCTGATATAGGTGGATTTGCAGAACAACCAAATGGTGAACTGTTTACTCGTTGGGTGCAGCTAGGTGTTTTTCACCCTTTCTTTAGAGTACATTCTTCTGGTGATCACGGAGATCAGGAACCTTGGACTTTTGGAAGTACTTTGACAGATATTGTAAGAAAGTTTATTGAAATTAGGTATCAGTTATTACCTTATTTATATACTGCTTTTTGGAAATACACAAAAGAAGGAACACCAATTCTAAAATCATTAGTGTTATTTGATCAAGAAGACCAGCACACACATTATAGAAACGATGAATTTATTTTTGGTGAAAAAATATTGGCCTGCCCTATTTTAGAGCCAAATGCCAAAGGAAGAAGAATGTATTTTCCTAGAGGGAGATGGTATAATTTATGGGACAATTCAATTGTAATAGGAGGAGAAGAAGCCTGGGTTGACGCCGATATTGATAGTATGCCTATTTTTATAAAAGAAGGAGCTATTATTCCTAAATACCCAATTCAACAATATGTTGGTGAAAAAGAGATTGAAGAATTAGAATTAGATATTTATTTTAAAGAAGGGAAAGAAACATCTGAAGTGTATGAAGATGCCCAAGATGGGTATGATTATAAAAAAGGAAGGTATAGTTTAAGAAATTTTAGCTTGAAAGGAAAATTGAAATCTTTAATAATTCAACAATTCAAATCAGGTAAATATATTACTAGTTATGAAACCTTTAAAATTAATATTCACGGTTTACCTTTTGAAATAAAGAGTATTCAAGTTGATAATGAAGAGATTGATATGGAAATGTTTAACAGTGAAATTACTTTTGTAATAAGAAAAGAATTTAGAGAGTTGCATATTATAGGGAAATAAAATATTCTCGAGCATTCCTAAAATAGGATGACAATAATAAAATAATTAAAACAGAGGATTTATATTCTCTGTTTTTTTTTGATTTATGTTCCTATCTTGATTCAATCTTCATGAAGACATTGTTACAAAACACCACAGCTTTTTTAGTACTTTTGTATGTAAGAATTGCTACTTTTTAGCTACTATAAATACAAAACTATTTTATGAAACAACTATTTAATAAAAAAACATTTTCACTTTCAAATATTATTTTTGCGATAGTGCTAGTTTTAATGTTATATCCTACATCAAGAGAATGGTTTATGCGGCAAATAGCATTTGCACCTTCTGTAGAAAATCTTGAAGACGCTAAGAAAATAAGTACTTATAAATGGGAATTAAAAGGGCTAAATACAGAAAATCTTCATTTTAATGATGTTAAAGGGAAAGTGGTATTTGTTAGTTTCTGGGCAACTTGGTGCCCACCTTGTAGAGCAGAAATGCCAATGATACAAAATTTATATGATGATTATAAAGACAAAGTGGCCTTTGTATTTGTAACAAACGAAAATTGGCCAACAGTTGAAGCGTTTTTCAAAAAAAATAATTATAATTTGCCAAGCTATAATTCAATAAGTATTCCGCCAAATAAATTTACCGAAACCAACAGTATTCCAGCAAGTTATTTGTTAGATAAAAATGGTAATATATTAATTAGTAAAGTGGGGGCTGCAAATTGGAATAGTGATAAAGTAAGGGAATTACTAGATAAATTGGTAAGTGAGTAAAATAATTAACCGCTGTATAGCGCATTATAGCATACCAATAATAGAAGCACAAGGTGTAAATTGAAAAAAGAAGCTGTTTAATCAATATTAAGTAAGTTAAACAGCTTCTTTTTTCAATTAAACTTTTAAAATAATTCTAAATCTTGCCTTTACATCTTTTAAATGCTTAATTACTTCATTGTGTAGCATACAAGCTAAGATTAGAATGACAAATACCACAATAGTGGACTTTTATATCAACTTCTTCACTTCCAGTTTTTTGCAAATAAAATTTAAACGGTTTTAATTCTTCCCCTACATTTAACACGGCATAGGCATTTACTTTCATAATAATGGTTTATTTTGTTAATAATAGCAACAACAATAAAATAAGCAGAGGAGTGAAATATAATTTACAATGATTCTAAATTAATGATTTTTAATAAGATGATCATAATTTTGGATCAATATTTTAATTATTCAATCAATTTCTATTGGATAAATTTTGTAAATTTGAGTGTAAACGAAAATATTTGAAGATTCTATAAATTTTTAACCAATTCCTACAAGTCTATTTAGGAGTTGATTAGAAGTTTTTATTTTGAGCAAATTTTAATTAAAAATAAACTTAATAAATAATTAATTATGGCATTAAAAATGAAAGGTACCATCGCTATTTTAACTGGAGGTGGAGATGTTCCGGGTTTAAACCCAGCAATTAGAGCAATTACAATTAGAGCACGAAGAGAAGGGTATAAGGTTATTGGATTAAGGCGTGGTTGGGCCGGAATTGTAGAGTTTGATCAAGATAAAAAAGCAGATAATAGTAACAATATTATAGAGTTAACACAAATAATTGTTAACAGGGCAGGAAGAACCGGAGGAACATTTTTGCATAGCTCTAGAACGCGTCCTAGTCATTTACCTAAAGCACATGTACCAAAACAACATAGAGATGCATATCAGGATGAATTTAATGATATGACAAAGGTTGTTTTAGATAACTTAGCTTTTTTAGGCGTAGATTATTTAATTCCAATTGGTGGTGATGATACCTTAAGTTATGCCGTTAGATTATATAAAGAAGGGTTTAAAGTAGTCGCTATTCCAAAAACAATGGATAATGATGTACCTGGAACAGATTATTGTATTGGTTTTAGTACTTGTATTACACGAACCATTAATATGACCAATACCTTGAGAACATCAGCGGGTTCGCACGAACGGTTTTTAGTATTGGAAGTTTTTGGAAGGTATGCTGGCTTTACAGCCATGTTACCTACAATGGCAGGATCTGCAAATAGATGTGTAATTCCTGAGTATAAGTTCGATATTGAAAACTTAACAGAACATTTGGTGAAAGATAGATATGAAAATCCAAGTAAATACTCTGTAGTGCTAGTTTCTGAAGGAGCCATGTTTAAAGGAGGTGAAATGGTATTTAAAGATTCTGCTAAGGATCAATTTGGCCATGCAAAATTGGGTGGTATTGGTGAGATGGTTTCAGAAAATGTAAAAAAACTTTCGCCAAAGTTTAATAATGGTAAAACAATAAATGTCATTAATCAAAAGTTAGGTTATTTAGTAAGAGGTGGTGATCCAGATGCTGTTGACTCTATTGTACCTATGGCCTATGGGAATTTAGCATTAGATCTTATTTTGAAAGGGGTACATGGCCGTTTGGTAGTACTAAAAAATGGACGATATGACAATGTACCAATTGATGTTGTTGTAGGGAAATCTAAATTGGTAAATATTGAAAAATTCTATAATACAGAACGTTTACGACCTTATTATAATAGTTTTGAAATGAATCCATTGTTTATTATGACAAGTGAATAAAATAAATTGAAATCTAGTAAATAAAAAAAGCTACTTTAAAGTAGCTTTTTTATTGTAATTATATGTTTAAATAAGGTAATTTGACAAGGTTTATTTAATAGGTTTTAATTAAAAAAAAGGGCATTCGCAAAAAATAATTTTCCGTTTTCCCAAAAAGATCTAAACAGGTAATTATCTACCATATATATGAGTTGCCCTTGGCCCTTTTTCTCAACACCTATAAGTAAGGAGTTTGGAATATTTTTAAGTGCATATTCACCAGCATAACCTGAAATTACTTTTGTTTGTTTTGGAAAATATCCAACATTTATACCTTCTTCTAATAATTTATATGAATTGGTATTTAATTTTAAATCATAATAACTGGTATCATATCCAAATCCGATAGGATGTGTATTGTCTACAATACTTTTAAAAATACTTCCTGAGATAGTATTTTTAATATTCTCAATTTCACGCTCATTAAAAGGAATTAAATTTTCTGTTAACGGGCGATCTTTTTTTGGCTCAATTTTATTTTTTTTTAGCAAAAAATCTTTTTTGTCAGCAAAGCTATTTAAACTACTGCCAATTGCAATTACAGTTCCGCCAGAGGTTGTAAAGGCTTTAATTATTTTTAATTCGTTTTCATTAGCTGTATAGCCTTCCGGTATAATTAAAACTTGGTATTTTGGGAATGTAATTTGTTTTAAGTTTTCAGCATCAATAATATTTAAAGGATATTTTAATTGTGTTTCAAAAAAGTGCCAAATTTCTCCAAAACTATTTGATGAGGTTCTTTTACCTGTTAAAACCGCCATGTTTTTATGTGTGATTAGCGATATATTATTAGAACCAAAATCAGACCCATAATCAACCAATCCAGTTTTTGACGGACTAAGTTTTTTGTTAGTTTTGTTCGCAATATTTACAATGGTTTGATCAAAATTGGGAATGTGTGTGTTTTCACCTCTCAGAATAATTAAGGTTCCTTTATCAAAACTATTTCCTTCAACAGAAAAAATGTTACGACTAAATCTAACATTAAAATTTTCTTCCAGTAAATCACCTAAAAAGGCAGCGTCTGAAACTTCATTCCATTTGTTTAAATAAGCATATGCATTTTTATTAATTTTATTTGAAACTTGTTTTTCTTCAATTTTAAAACCTTGCGGTTTAGCAATAATAGATTTTGAGGAAAACCCTAAAAGACCATAAGCATATGGAATACTCCAAGCGGTAATATCATAAGTAATGGGCGAAGAAAGCTTGGTTTCTTTTTCAAATAAAACTGTAACCATTTTGCCTTTTGGTTGGTTTGTAGTAACTATTAAATCGTTATTAGAAATTTTAATAGTTTGGGTTTTATTGGTGTTGTAATTAAGTGCTTTTACATTTTGTTCATTTGCAAAATAACTTTTAATTTCATGCTTGTTTAATAATGTTATTACTTGATTAATTTTATCCGGATCTCCTTTTAAAATATAGCTTTTGGTTGCTAATTTTGAATTGTCAAAGAATTTCTCAAATTCCTCAATCATTTCAGTTGTATTTTTTGATGCAACTTCAACAGTAGAAAGCCCGGTAGTTAAATGGTGTTCAATTCTATCTTTTAGCGTTAATTCCGTTTTGTTTTCTATGGTAATTCCAAGTCCAGCTTTTCCGTGTCCAGCTTGTTCATATGTCATACCAATTGCGCCCATAAAAGTAGGGTAGGTATCACCATAACTTGGATATAATAAATCAAAAGATTCTTTTGTGAAATATCTCCAACCATTTTGATCGAAATATTTGGCGTTATTTTCACCAATTTCAGTTTGTAAATCGCGTTGCCAATCGCTTATTATTTCATGAAAAGGCTCAGCTCCGGGTGCAAAATAGTATGGATTATTGATATATTGTTCGTGAAAATCAACATGTATATGTGGCATCCATTTATTATAAATTTGTAAGCGTTGTTGTGTTTCAATTTGTGTAGCCCAAGCCCAATCTCTATTTAAATCAAATAAATAATGGTTTGGCCTTCCGCTTGGCCAAGGTTCGTTGTGTTCTATGGCATCTGGATTTGTGTTGTATGGGGTGGTTTTTACCTGATTGAACCAATTTACATAACGATCTCGTCCATCAGGATTTAAACAAGGATCAATAATAACGACCGTGTTTTTAAGCCAATTTTGTTTTTTAGTAATCAAATTATACAATGTTATCATGGCTGCCTCTGTACTTGAAGCCTCATTACCATGAACATTATAACTCATCCAAACAACCCCAATTTTTGTAGTTGGATAACCTGCTATTATTCCGGTTCTTTTTAAATTGTCTTCCCTAATTGTTTCAATATTTTTAATATTTTCTTCTGAAGAAATATAGGAAACCAATAGAGCTCTTTTTTCATTTGTTTCCCCATATTTTTCTAATGATAACAAATTTGTTGTTTCACTAACATATTTAAAATAATCTAACACTTTGTGATGTCTAGTAAAACGTGTTCCCAATTCATAACCCAAAAATTCAGAGGGTGTTTGAATATTTTGAGCGGTGCTGGTGTTAAGAAAAAACACGAAGAATGAAATAGAGAGATATAGGATGTTTTTCATCGAGATATTTAAATTTAAGAATCAAAAGTACTTAAATATATTTAATTTTATAGTTGTTGGAAGTTTTAAGAATCCATAGATTTGATAAAAACAATTAAATTTGAAAAAGGCTTATTTAAACTGGAGTTCGGGTAAAGATTCTGCGTTAGCACTCTATATAATATTACAAGAAAACACCTATACAATAAATACTTTGGTAACAACTGTAAACCAAAAATATAAGAGAATTTCTATGCATGGTGTTGATGAAATTTTGTTGAAAAAACAAGCCGAAAGTATTGGTTTACCCTTAGACATAATCTATTTTCCAGAAGAGGTTTCTATGGAAACGTATGATAGTATTATGAAAAATAATCTTCAAAAATTTGTTGATAGAGGAAATGAATATGCCGTATTTGGAGATGTTTTTTTAGAAGATTTAAGAAAATATCGTGAAGAAAAATTGGCTGAACTTAATTTAAAGGGAGTTTTTCCACTTTGGAAAGAGGATTCTAAATCTGTAATGAAAAAGTTTCTATCTCTTGGATTTAAAGCTATTACTGTAAGTGTAAATGCAAACTTGTTAGATAAAAATTTTGTAGGGAGAGAGATAGATGAACAGTTTATAAATGATTTACCCTCTAATGTAGACCCTTGTGGAGAAAATGGTGAATTTCATACGTTTGTTTATGATGGTCCTATTTTTTCGAAACCAATAAATGTAAAAGTTGGAGAAAAGGTATTAAAAACATATCCTTCAAACAAAAATGATACTTGGGATAATAGTTTTTGGTATTGCGATTTACTTCAAGTTTAAATAGGTGTAATTAAAAATTTAAAGATGTTAGGGGGGGTGTTTCGACAAATAAAAGGATTTGTTTATATTTTTAATTTAAATGCTAAAAAATGCTGTTTTCAGAAGAAATTATCACATTAAAAATGAAAAACAGATTAATTTTAGACTACCTGTATCAGTTATATGTTGTTGTATTCAATATGTTATATTTAATTAAGGAAATGTGAGCTAACCTGAGAGGCCTAAACATAAGGAGGTGATATGGAGATACATGGGGTAAGACAAATTCATTGACTGACTTCTTAATGGTTCAATAAAATTTACGCTAGTATCAATAGCAGTTGATAAAAATGAAATCTCATTAATAATAAAATCATTTGAAAATAGCGGAGGTTTTGAAAATAACAAAACTTTACTCAGAGGTGCTATAAATAGTATTGAAAATATTCGTTCATCAACTTACATCAGTTGTTGGACAAAAAAGGAATATGAATCGAAATCTCTTTGGGCCACCTATTTAGATTCTACAAAACAAGGTGTTGCTATTAAATCAACTGTTGGAAAAGTTATTACATCTATAAACTGGAAAGATTTTAGTTATGATTATAGAACTATTGATTACAGAAATAAATTTGAATTGGAAGAACTTCAAAGTAATATTATTATAACAAATACAAAGACCACGGCATACAGAGAAGAAACGGAAATAAGATTTGATATAAATGGAATATATGAAATTCCATTTACAACATCAGCGAAATTTAATCATAGTTTAATTAATTATAGAAAAGATTCAGCTAATAGAAAAAAAACTATTGAATTAGAAATTAATTTTGAATCCTTAGTTTCTGAAATATTCATTTCACCATATTGTTCCAGCTGGCAAAAAAATATATTGTAAAATTAATTAACCATTACAGACCTGAATTAAGTGACAAATTATCCGAATCAATTGTGAGTGAAAAAAAAGACTCAATTCAATACCGCATAATTTTAATGTGGATTAATCGTCTTTTTTCAAAGGTTTGTCTTTTTTTATTATGTTGCTTATTCTTATTTGAGTATTTTTAAATCGACAAATAAATATAGAATAAGTATATGCTTAGTGGCTCGGCTGACAATATTGAGATTGTCAAACTTTCACATTAAACTTATACAAAACTGTTAATTGTTCTAATATTTCCATATAATAGGATTAAATAAATTTTAAATAGTTTATAATGAAAAGGAAAAGTTTGACTTCAAAAATAGATTATAATTTCGAAAACCATTGGAACAATGCCTATAAGAAAACCCCTCTTACAAACTTAGGTTGGTATGAAGAAAACCCAACCCAATCAATTGAATTAATTGAGGATTGTAATTTACCTAAAAATGCATGTATATTTAATGCTGGGGCTGGTTCAACAACTTTAGTTGAGAAATTATTAAACAGGGGGTATAATAATATTATTGTGAATGATATTTCAAGCTCAGCCTTAATTGAATTAAAAAACACTATATCCAGCCAATATCAATCTTCCGTTCAATTTATTGTAGATGATTTAACAAACCCTATTGAATTAATAAATTTAAAACAAGTTGATTTGTGGCACGATAGAGCTGTTTTGCATTTTTTTACTTCTGAAGAGCAACAAAAAGTTTATTTTGATTTATTGAAAAAAATGGTAAAAATAAATGGTTTTGTAATTCTAGCTGAATTTAATTTAGAGGGGGCAAAAAAATGCGCAGGATTAGACATTTTTAATTATAATGAAAGTATGCTGCAACAGCGTTTAGGTGATGGTTTTAAAATTCTTAAATCATTTGATTATACGTATAAACAACCATCAGGAAACACTAGAGAATACGTTTATACTTTATTTCAAAGAAAAGCATAATAATTTATGAAAGTACATCAGATTCCTTTTAAAGAAACAGGTTATTTTTCAAATTTAATGATTGATTATTTAGATAAAAATAGCCAGTTGAACGCTTTTTATGGAAATTTTCCTGATTTAAAAGGGTTTAAGAATCAGATTGAACTTAAAAAGTCATTTTCAAAGCAACAGAGAAAATCGCTTGTTGTTACGCTTAAAAATCAATATCGTTCAACAAATATAGGTGACTTAACTAGTCACAACATTAATTTATTAGAAAGTGAAAATACCTTCACTATTACAACAGGACATCAATTAAACATATTTACTGGCCCTTTGTATTTTCTATATAAAATTGTTTCAACTATTAATTTAGTCGCGCAATTAAAAAAGGAATTTCCAACTTGTAATTTTGTACCTGTTTATTGGATGGCAACTGAAGATCACGATTTTGAAGAAATTAATTATTTTAATTTTAGAGATCAAAAAGTGGTATGGAACAGAACAAGCCGTGGTGCTGTTGGAAGATTAAATACCGTGGGTTTATTGAATGTTTTTGAAAAATTTGCAGAACAATTAGGCAATTCAACCAATGCAAAATTTATTAAAAATTTATTTGAAAAATCGTATGTTGAACATGATAATTTAGCAAATGCTACACGTTATTTGGTGAACGAATTATTTGGTGAATATGGGTTGGTAATTCTTGATGGTGATACTAAAAAATTAAAAGAACAATTTATTCCAGCTGTTAAAGATGAGCTATTAAATAATACATCATTTAAAAAGGTTTCAGAATCAAATGAAAATTTGGGAGAACAATATAAAATTCAGGTAAACCCAAGAGAAATTAATTTATTTTATTTAAAGAATAATTTGCGCGAGCGTATTGTTTTTGAAAACAATATATTTAAAATAAACAATACGTCGATTGCTTTTTCTGAAAGTGAAATTTTAGATGAGCTGTCTAAACACCCCGAAAGATTTAGTCCAAATGTAATAATGAGGCCTTTGTACCAAGAAACTATTTTACCAAATATTTGTTATATAGGAGGAGGAGGAGAGTTGGCTTATTGGTTGCAGTTAAAAGCTTATTTTGAATCCTCGCAAGTTCCTTTTCCAATATTGTTATTGAGAAATTCGGTTTTATTATCATCTAAAAAGCAGCTACATAAATTAAGTAAATTAAATATTTCGTTGGTAGAAATATTTAGTGAACAAGAGCATTTAGTTAATAAAAAGGTTAAAGAAATATCGGAAGTTAATATAGATTTTTCTCAACAAAAGCTTTTTTTACAACAACAGTTTAAAGTCTTAAAAGCATTAGCAAAACAAACGGATGCTTCTTTTTTAGGAACGGTAAATGCGCAAGAAAAAAAGCAGTTAAACGGATTAGAAGCCTTGGAGAAAAGGTTGTTAAAAGCTCAAAAAAGAAAATTAAGTGATCAGGTTGAACGAATAAAAATGTTACAAAATGAACTGTTTCCAAATCAAAGTTTGGAAGAGCGAGCACGTAATTTTTCGGAAATTTATTTAGAATTAGGTCCTAAATTAATCCCATCATTATTGGAAGCTTTAAATCCGTTAGATTTAGAATTTACAATTGTTGAATACTAAATAGGTTTTAGACTTAAAGTATTTTTTTTGAAGGTATACTTAACTTCAATAACTTTGTTAGATTGTATTTTTTTTGCTTCATTTTCATCTAATTCAAAATCAATGGGTGTGTAATAAACACCACTTTTATTTATTTCAGTAGATTCAACTGTTGTATTGTCAGAGACAAGTGTTATTTCTTCATTTTTAAGAATAAAAGTAATGGTGCATCCGATTCTTTTAATATTGATGTTGTTTATTCCAAAAAGAACTGTTTTTAAATAAGGAAACCCTCCTAATTCTTCAATATCAATATATATTTTAGAGGATTTATTTTCAGCAAACTTTGTTCCTTCCTTATAATCAATTTGATTTAAGATATCAGACGGATTTATTACCGGTTTAGACTTGAATATTTTTGAGATAGAAAATGCCATATTGTAAGTAAACTAATTATGTTAATTATGATAAGCTTGGTTATGCACTAATGTTTCGCCACAAGAAGTGCATTTTGTGGCTGAACCTGAGCCTCCATTACATCCGTTTGAACAAGTGTAGTGGTAAACACCTGCAATATTTTTGGCTGGTGAAGGTTGGTTAGGTGCTGTTCCGGTTGGTTGGTTAGGTTGGGTGGCATTGCTTTCAACTTTTAAAGGTCCACTTTTTAAAAAATCATTTGCATGAAATGCAGTATTGTGTGTATATGGATTTTTACATGTAGGACAATTTCCGGCAACATCGCTTCCGCTGTTTTCACATTTATTGTCACAAATATAGTGTATTACTTTTTTGCCGTTTTTATCAACATTAGCTTTAACCTTATCGTCTTTGCAAGCACTAAAAGAAATTACCAATACAAATAGTAACAGATAATAATTTTTCATTTATTATATTTTAGAATTCAAATATAATACATGTAGGTGTTTTAAAAAAAAGGGAAGTGAATAAATAAGTTTTAAAACGAAATTAACCTGCTAAAAATTTAATTCTGCAGGTTAATTAATAAATGTTGGCTAGATTTGTTTTTTGAATTTTAGAAACCATACCTTCTGTATTTATTCCATTGAACTCTCTTTGTATTTGAAAAATCTATAAATAAAGTTGATTTTTTATTTACTTGTTCTGATGTTAAATCTAAAGTTTTCATAATAAGTATTTTAAAGTTATTGTTTTATACTTAAATGACGTTGCTCGAAGGTATTTGTTACTCTAATATGTATTACATAGTACTATATTAACAAAAATTTAACAAAGTAATTGGTAGTTAGTGGTTTAGCATTATGCTGTTTTTTGAATTTCATCCAGAGCTTTCAAAATGATAACACAGCCCTTGTGTATTTCATTTTCAGATATGGTAAGCGGTGGTGTAATTCTAATGGCTTTGTCTTCAAATAGTAACCAGAATAATAGTAAGCCATTATCTAAGCAATTTAAAATTATTTTTGAAGCCGTTTCGCTAGAGTCAACAATGGCAGCTAACATTAAGCCCCTCCCTCTAATTTCAGAAATAAGAGGATGAACTAATAATTTTCTAATCAATGCTTCTTTTTGAATGGTTTGTTCAATTAATTGAGTGTTAAAAAGTTCTGAAAGTGTTGCGAGTGCTGCGGCAGCAATTACAGGATGGCCGCCAAAAGTAGTAATATGCCCAAGTTTTGGATGTTGTTTTAAACAACTCATTAAGTTATTTGAGGTAATAAAAGCACCAATAGGCATACCGCCACCCAGTCCTTTTCCTGTAACAAAAATATCGGGAACTACATTGTAATTTTCAAAACCATAAAATTTTCCCGTACGGCCAACACCTGTTTGTATTTCATCTAAAATAAGCAATGCACCTACCTTTTCACAAGCTGATTTTACTTTTTGGAGATAGTTATTTTGAGGCTCAATAAAACCTGCACCACCTTGAATGGTTTCCAAAATTACGGCGGCAGTTTTTGTAGTTATTTTTTGTAAATCTGGCGAATTGTTAAATTCAATAAATTGCACTCCAGGAATTAAAGGTCTAAATGCACTATTTTGTTTTTCTGCTCCACAAACACTCATAGCACCTTGTGTGTTGCCGTGGTAGCTGTTTTTTGCTGCAATTATTTCACTTTTACCCGTTGCTCTTTTAGCTAGTTTTAAAGCGCCTTCAGTAGCTTCTGTCCCAGAATTAGTTAAGTAAACCGTATTTAATGAGTTCGGTAAATTTTTAGCTAATATTTTGCATAATTCAACTTGAGGCTGTTGAATAAATTCTCCATAAACCATTACGTGTGTGTAACAGTCAACTTGATCTTTAATGGCCTTAGAAACTTTTGAATGATTGTGACCTAAAGTATTTGCCGAAACTCCAGCTATAAAATCAAGATAGGCTTTACCGTTGGTATCATAAACATAACTACCCTTAGCTTTTGAAATTTCCAATGCTAATGGATGTGGGGAGGTTTGTGCCTGGTATTTAAAAAAATCTTCTTTCAAAATAGTTGAAATTATTTTTTTATGGTCGAAAATTAAAATTTGTTCTTTGGTTGTGATTTTTTAGAATCCCTAATAAATATAGCTTCTTTATTTAAAGGACGTTCATCTTCTCTCCATACAAATCCTTTAAGTAAACGTTCGGTTTCAGGTAATTGGGATGGGGGGTAGGTGTTACCTGAAGGCTTCACAAAAAACTCAATAGTAGCGATGTCATTATTTTCAAACGTAATAAAGATATTTTTACTAGCCTTCATTTTAGTGATTCCGATTAATTTTTGATTGTCATCCCTACCGTAAAAAATCACTTCACTATTCCCAATAATGTTTAAGGAAGTCATTTGATTTTTTTCAAATTTACCAAACATGTATTTTCCTTTCATTTGGCTGTAACCCGAAGAGTCCTTTTTAACCATAAAACCATTAGATATTATTTTTAAGGAATCTATTTGTTCTGTTTTTACGTTTGAAATTAAATGAATGGTATCACCAGTAATCTGATTTCCTTGAGCCCATACCACAGGGTTTTGAAGTAATTCAGTAATGCCTGTTTTTTCATTGCTAACCAATGAATCGCATTTGCCTTGCATGTCTGTTTTAAATAATTTAACAAAGTTAAAAGCCTTAATTAAGCGTTCGTCAGTTGGTCCAGTTACCATTAACACATTTCCGTGTATATAGGTTGAATCGGATTCTGTTGCTGAAATGGCAACTGCCCTGTCTGTAATAAAAACAGAATCTTTTAACTGAAATAGTTCAGCATAACCTCCTTTAATGATCGTTTCATTAATGGTATCAATAATTTTAATATTTCCTGTTGCCGAAGCAAAACCCTTGTCTTTGTTATAATATAAACTATCTCCTTCAATAGTTCTGTCATTATAAGAAATCAAAGATTTTTTTAAAAAATAAGAGATGTTTGTTTTTGAATTGTAATGTCCGTTTTCAGTATAAATTGAATTTTCTTCACTGGTTATTGTAGAAGGTCCGTACAATTCAGCAATACCAGAATCAGTAAAATAATCTAAATGGTTCGAGACTAATTTACTGTCAGGGTTGGTAACTTCAACATTTGTAACTGCTTGAAATTTATTGTTAGATAAATAATAATTACCAATTTGACTAACTAGAACGTTGGTTGTATCTTTTATAGTTCCACCAGTTTTGTAAAATAAATGTTGGTTAACTCGATCAAATTTTAAGGTGTCAGTTCGTAATTCCATAGAAGGATCTTTTAAAAAAACATCTCCCCAAGAGGTAGCAATTTTATTAAGCCCATCATAATCGGTGTATTTACTATACTGAATAATAGTATCACCTTGGTTAATAATTACATTTCCAAGAGCTTTGATCATTCTTGTTTCTTGATAAATATAGGCTTTGTCACAGCGCATTGTAGCACCTTCATGTTCAATAAAAACATTGCCTAATGAAATTGTTGCTCCAGGATATTTTGGATCAGACATGGTATTATCAGCCTGTAGGATTCTTATTTTTTTTGATTGAGAACTTCCCGAAATAAAAATGAATAAGAAACTAAGAAAAAGTAATTTTTTCAAAACGATATTTATTTTGTGTAAAATTAACTAAAAAGAAAGTAGAAATTTTAAAATCTAAATTAAAATAAAAAAAGCTTCAAATTTTTGAAGCTTTTTTATTTATTATCTATGTATTGTTTGCTTTCTATCAGGACCAACTGATACTATTGTCACCGGTACTTCAACGAAGTCTTCAATAAATTTAATATAATCTATCAATTCCTGTGGTAGCGTATCTGCACTTGTCATGCCAGTTAAATCTTGCGCCCAACCTTTTACTTCAGTGTAAATAGGAGTCACATTATGTGCTTCAACATTATATGGTAAATGATTTACTTCTGTTCCTTTATACTCATATGAAGTACAAACTTTTAGTGTTTTAAAACCAGAAAGCACATCACCCTTCATCATCATTAATTGCGTAACCCCGTTTATTTCAACAGCATATTTTAAAGCAACTAAATCTAACCAACCACATCTTCTTGCACGACCAGTTGTAGCCCCAAATTCTTGCCCAACTTTAGACATTGTATCTCCATCTGCATCAAATAATTCAGTAGGAAATGGTCCAGATCCTACTCTGGTTGTATAGGCTTTAAAAATTCCATAAACCTCTCCAATTTTATTTGGAGCAACCCCTAAACCAGTACAGGCACCTGCAGCAGTTGTAGTTGAAGAAGTTACGAACGGATACGTTCCAAAGTCGATATCCAATAATGACCCTTGGGCACCTTCTGCCAGAATGGTTTTTCCTGTTTTGATAGCATTGTTTAAATATTCTTCGCTATCAATAAAAGTTAAGTTTTTTAATTCTGATATCGCATGGAAAAATTCAGCTTCTAGTGCATCTAAATCATATTTAATGTCAACTTCATAAAAGTCAATCATTTTAATATGTTTAGCAGCCAACGTTTTGTATTTATCTTTCCAGTCTGATAATTCAATATCACCAATACGCATTCCATTTCTACCAGTTTTATCCATATAAGTTGGGCCAATACCTTTAAGGGTTGAGCCAATTTTAGATTTTCCTTTAGAAGCTTCAATCGCAGCATCTAGTATCCTATGTGTTGGTAAAATTAAATGAGCTTTTCTTGAAATGAGTAATTTAGATTTGAAATCTAGATTAAATTTTGAAAGATTATCAATTTCTTTTTGAAAAATAACAGGATCTATAACAACACCGTTTCCAACAATATTTATGGCGTTTTTATGAAAAATACCTGATGGAATTGTATGTAAAACATGTTTGTGTCCATCAAAAATTAATGTGTGTCCAGCGTTTGGACCCCCTTGAAAACGAGCAATAATATCGTAGTTAGATGTAAGTACATCTACTATTTTACCTTTTCCTTCATCTCCCCATTGCAGTCCTAATAATAAATTTACAGCCATTGCTTAAATGTTAGTTTTTATTTAGTTGTTTTTGTTCCGTAGAAATATAGTGAGTGGTTGTGGATACTAATATTAAAAGTATCCTCAATAGTTTTTTTAATAATTTCAACACGAGGGTCGCAAAATTCAATTACTTCACCTGTATCGGTTAAAATAAGATGATCGTGTTGTTTATCAAAATAACATTTTTCGTAGTGTGCTTGGTTTTGACCAAATTGATGTTTTCTAACCAAACCACACTCTAATAATAATTCAATAGTATTGTATAAGGTAGCCCTACTAACTCTATAGTTTTGATTTTTCATTTGAATATACAGCGATTCAATATCAAAATGATGGTCTAAATCATAGATTTCTTGTAAAATAGCAAATCTTTCAGGTGTTTTTCTATGATTATTTGTTTCCAAATAATTTACAAAAACACTTTTTACAATTTTTTGATTTTCGATACCCATAATTGTCAATAATTTAGCTATAAAAATTACCGAGGCAAAGTTAATTTTAATTTTTTAATTAGAAGATGCAATAAGTATATTTATTAACCTTTTATTGTGGATAAATTAATGTTTGTAAATTCGGTCAACCATTTTTATACCTTCTACTTTTTTAATACTATCGCTTAATTTTTGAAGTTGTAAATTATTTTTGACTGTTACTGATATTTTTCCTTCAAAAACGCCATCATTTCCAGAAATATTAATTCCTTGAATATTTACATTCATATTTTTAGAAATAACTTCAGTAATTTCATTTACCATGCCAACATGATCCTCTCCAAAAATTTTAAGGATGGCCATAAATTCTTGTTTTGATGAGTCAATCCATTTAGCATTCAGTATTCTATAGGCGTAATTGGCTTGTAAGCTAATGGCATTTGGGCAATCTTTTTTATGTATTTTAATGCCATCGTTTATGGTAATAAAACCAAAAACTTTATCACCAGGAATTGGATTACAACATTGAGAAATTTTATAATCTAAACGTTCTTCTTCTTTTCCAAAAACCAATAAATCGTAATTTACACTAATTTCTTCTTTGCTTAAATTAGGAATTTCCTTTGCTCCTTTCTTTATTCTCCTTTTAAAGAAATTAACAAATGAATTATTGCGATAGCTAATAAATTCTTTCAGCAAAACATTGTCTATAGACCCATTTCCTACTTTGTAAAAAAGGTCTAAACTTGTTTTAATTTTAAAATAAATTACCAATTCATTGATGATATTATCGTCAAAATTAATTTTTAAGTGACGTAGTTTTCGTGATAAAATTTCTTTTCCTTCTTCGGCAACCTGTTTTTGATCTTCTTTTAAAGCATTCTTTATTCGTGTACGAGCACGAGCTGTTACTACAAAATCTAACCAGCCAATATTCGGTTTTTGGTTTTTAGCTGTAATTATTTGAACCTGATCACCACTTACTAAAATATGGCTTATAGGTTTTAATTTGCCATTAATTTTAGCGCCTCTACAATTCATTCCAACCTGTGTATGAATAGCAAAAGCAAAATCAAGGGCAGTTGCATTTTTAGGCAATGCTTTTAAATCTCCGTTTGGGGTAAAAACAAAAATTTCTTTAGCATATAGGTTCAGTTTAAAATCCTCAACAAAATCTATAGCATTGCTATCTGAATTTTCTAATGTTTCTTTAATTTTATTTAACCAATCGTCTAAACCATTTTCTTTTTCATTTTTGTTTTTATATCTATAATGGGCGGCATATCCTTTTTCGGCAATTTCGTCCATTCTTTCTGATCGAATCTGAATTTCAACCCATTTTCCTAAAGGGCCCATAACAGTGATGTGAAGAGATTCGTAACCGGTAGACTTTGGTTGAGAGATCCAATCGCGTAATCTGCTTGGGTTTGGTCTAAAGTGGTCTGTTACAATGGAGTATATTTTCCAGGCGTCAAATTTTTCTTCTTTTAATGTAGATTTATAAATAATTCGAATCGCAAATTTATCGTAAATTTCATCATAAGTAACGCCTTGACTCAGCATCTTTTTACGAATAGAATAAATTGATTTTCTGCGTCCTTTTATAGTGTATTTAAAATTTTCAGCATCTAAAGATTTTTTAATAATATTTGAAAAGGCATCAATGTATTTTGCTTGCTCTTCTTTACTTTGCGTAATTTTTTCTTCAATATCATTGTAAACTTCAGTTTCCGTGTATTTTAATCCTAAATTTTCAAGTTCAGTTTTTATATTATAGAGTCCTAGTCTATGTGCCAACGGAGCGTAAATAAACAAGGTTTCAGATGCAATTTTAATTTGTTTATCTTGAGGCATTGCATCTAAAGTAATCATATTGTGATACCTGTCTGCAATTTTTATTAATATTACACGAACATCATCGTGTAATGTGAGCAACATTTTTCTGAAATTTTCAGCCTGAATTGATGCGTTTTGATCTTTGTTTAGATGTGATATTTTTGTAAGTCCACTTACAATTCGAGCAACATTTTCACCAAATAACTGTTCAATATCTTCAACGGTATAGTCTGTGTCTTCAACTACATCATGTAGTAAAGCCGCAACTATAGAAGTGGTGTCGAGCCCTATTTCATACGCTACAATTTTGGCAACTGCTATTGGGTGAAATATATACGGTTCTCCTGTTTTTCTACGTTGATTGCCGTGTGCTTCAAGTGCAACGTCAAAAGCTTTTCTAATTTCTTTTTTGTCAGAACTGGTAAAAGTTTGATATGCTCCCTTGAGTAAATCTTTATAGCGACGGGCAATTTCTTTGTTTTCTTCTTCTATGTTTAGGTCGTATGCCATTGCTTAAAAATACTATTTATTATGAACTATACAATTGATATAGCTTATTTTTTTAAGTTTATGATTCTTTGTAGTAAGGTTGGATGCGAGTAATGAATTTTAACATATATGCTAGCAGGGGTTAAGTTACTCAGACTATTTTTAGATAATTTTTTTAATGCTGTAATTAAAGGATTGGCTGAAAAGTTATATTTGGCAAAGTCGTCTGCTTGATATTCGAATTTTCGAGATAAAATATTCATTAATAAACTGGTTATTTCTGAAATAGGACTATACAAAATTCCAAAGGCTATTAATCCAATATGGAAACTTGCTGTTTGAACACCTAAAGCTTGCGACAAACTTGTGTTGCCAACCAGTAAGGATAAAATATAAAACGTTGCGCCGGTTAAAATTATAGAAGCTAGTAGGTTGTATAGAATGTGTTTTTTTTTGTAATGCCCAACCTCATGAGCTAATACAGCTACTATCTCTTCGGTTTCTAAATTGTTAATTAAGGTATCAAATAATGTTATTCTTTTTTGAGATCCGAATCCTGAAAAATAAGCATTGGCTTTTGTCGATCGTTTTGAACCGTCAATAACAAAAATATTATTGATTTTAAATCCTATTTTTTTTGCAAAATTTTCAATTTCATTTTTTAACTCTCCATCTTCTAATGGCGTTTGTTTATTAAATAATGGTACAATTAATTTAGAGTAAAAAAGATTCATAAAAATACTGAAAAGAGTTATTAATGCCCAAGCGTATAGCCAAAAGGAGTTAGTGGTTAGCTGATAAAACCAAGTAATTAGTGCTAAAAGTCCGCCACCAAATATTACTAACATGAGCCAACCTTTTAATTTGTCAAGTACAAACGTTTTTTTTGTGGTTTTGTTGAATCCAAATTTCTCTTCAATTACAAATGTTTTATAATATGAAAAAGGTAAGTGTAAAATATCATTGGCGAACATAATTATTCCAAAGAAAACAAGAGGTATTAATATGGTGTTGGTTGTAATGCTTTTGGCAATTTGATCAACAAAAGCAAAACCATCCATAAAAAAAAATAACAAGGTAGTTGTAATAGAAAAGAAACTTGTAAACATTGAAAATTTATAATTTTCTTTTTTGTATGCTTGAGACTTTAGGTATTCTTCTTCATTATAAATGCCATTTAATTCAGCCGGAATTTTATCGTTAAAATGTTTGGCATTTATTGCGTCAATTATAGTGTCTAATATAAATTTTATTATTAAGATACTTATTAAAATGTAAAATATTATTTTTGGATTCATTTAGTATTATTTAATTATTTGTAAATCAATTTACCTGATTATGATGGTTTTTTAAGGTAGTCTTTGTCTAACAGCTTCAAACAACATAATAGCTGCACTGACCGATACATTCATGGAATCAATGGCGCCACGCATTGGAATAATAATATTTTTTGTGGTGTTAGATAACCATTCTTTGCTTAAACCTGTAGCTTCAGTACCAACTACAATAGCACTTGCTTTGGTAAAATTAATCGTTTGGTATTCAACCGAAGATGTTAAGGCTGCACCATATATATTTATGTTTTTTTCTTTTAAAAAGGCAATAATTTCTGAAGAAGAGCCTGTTGCAATGTTGGTTGTAAAAACACAACCAACACTTGAGCGAATAATATTTGGATTATACAGATCTGTTTTTGGGTTTGCAATAATAACAGCATCAATTCCGGCAGCGTCGGCAGTTCTTAACAGTGCACCTATATTACCTGGTTTTTCAGGGGCCTCGGCAACTAATATTAATGGAGATTTGTTTTTTAATTGAATATTTTTTAATTCTAAATTTTTATTTTTTGCAATGGCTAAAACGCCTTCAGTTGTTTGTCTTAGCGCTAATTTTTTATAAACATCATGAGAGATTTCAATAATTTCAACTTCTGAGGTTAAATTGTTTACGATGGATTCAAAATCAGCTTGTTGCATAATACTGGAGTCTGCCAAAAGTTTTTGAATTTCGTACCCTCCTTTTATTGCCAATGAAATTTCTCGCAGCCCTTCTATTAAAAAAGTTTGTGTGCTTTTTCTAATACGAGATTTTTCTTTTAGTTGAAAAACTTCTTTTATAAACGAATTTTGTGTACTTGTAATCTGTTTGTGCATATTGCAAAAGTAGTTGTTAAATCTATAATTCTTCAGTTAAGTGATAATTTATTAAAAGTAACACTACTTTATTGTAGCCAAATATTCCAGATTTTTGTTTGTTTGCTTTTAAAAACGAATCATAAAATAATTTAAAAAATTGCTCAGACCAATTTTGGTAAGATTTCCAAAAATCTTGTTGCTTTTGTAGGTCTTTTCTAATGCCTTTATTTAAGGTCTGTTTTAAAATTTCATATTTTTCAGGTTCACTTCTATAAATTTCAAATAAACTATAACGTAAAGCCATTAAATAACCTGAATAGTTATAATAAGGATCCTTAGCACTTGTAGCTGCTAAATACCCTACGAAATTAGCTTCTTTTTCAGAGGCAATCCCAAGTTGATGGGCAATTTCATGACAAACAGTTGCAGGGAAGGTGTTTTTGGGAATTAACCAATTTACGTGTGCTTCGTTTGTTATTGGGTTTAAATAACCCGCAAACCCCATATATGTTAATGGTATGCTAAATAAGGAATGTTTTACAGTTGCATGTTTATATTCAAAATGTGGATATTTCTTTTGAAGTTCATTGTAAGCCTCACCTCCAAGTTTTTTTATTTCACGCTTGTTTAATGGATTTTGAATAACTACCGTGTCATTATTAGTAATAGAAAAGTGAACAGCATTCACTTTTAAAATTAGTTTTTCTGTGAAATTGTACAATTCAGTAGTAGAATAGCTGTTTTTTTTGAAATTTAACCTGTTGTGTAAAGGCTCTCTTAAATAATTCAATCCCCAATTTAATTGAAAGACAAAAAAGATAATAGATAAAATACCTCCAAATTTAAATAAAGTATTTTTTAAGTTTAATTTCCTGTATTTTAGGAAGATGTAAATGTTTTTTAACAAATACCCAATAAGTAACAGATACATTAAATCTCCTATTGAAAAAGGTACCCAGCCTAAAATTACTCTTAATAATTGTGAGATATAAGGGTATAGGTCATTAGAATAATACTTTTCAATAAATGCAGGGAACTGTGCAATTATTTGAATAAAGGCCCATTGCATTAACAAAACTAGGGTGAGAATTTTGTATGTTTTTTTTATTTCCATGTTTCAAAAATATAAAATAAATTATCACATAATTATATTTGAGTAGTTATTAACAAAATTTAGAGTTGTTAACAAGAATTGTGTAAAAAAAAATATCGAAATTATCATAATAAGTAATGTTTAAAATCTACATTTGCTATGTTGAAATGAGCATTATAAAAAATATTTATTTATGTTCTTTTTAATAGGTTTTTTTTAAAGTTTCTTCTTTAAAAATTAATTTGTTTTCCGTAAAAAAAATGTTTAATAAATTGAATATTAATAATATATAAAATAATTGCTGAGTGAAAAGTATACAGCCAGTCCCATCTAAATCATTTAAAAAAAGCAGTGTTATAAATCTTGAAAAAGGCAAGTTGCCACCACAAGCTATTGACTTAGAAGAAGCTGTTTTGGGTGCCATGATGATCGATAAAAAGGGAGTTGATGATGTAATAGATATTTTGAGTGCTGATGTTTTTTATAAAGAATCTCATAAGGCCATTTACGAAGCAATTTTTACGTTGTTTCAAAATACAGAACCAATTGATTTGTTGTCAGTTTCTAACCAGTTAAGAAAAGATGGTAATTTAGACTTGGCAGGTGGTGATTTTTACATTGTAGGTTTAACCCAGAAGGTATCTTCTTCAGCCCATATTGAATTCCATGCACGTATTGTACTTCAAAAATATATCCAACGCAAACTAATCTCTATTTCCTCTGAAATTATTGAAGAGGCTTATGATGAAACGATGGATGTTTTTGATTTATTAGACGATGCTGAAACCAAATTATTTGAAGTTACTCAAGGAAATCTTAAAAAAAGTTCTGAATCGGCCCAGGGGTTAGTAGACCAGGCAATTAAAAAGATTCAAGAGATTTCCAATCAATCTGGAATGAGTGGAATAGCCACTGGTTTTACGCGCTTAGATGAATTAACATCGGGTTGGCAACCTTCAGATTTAGTGATTTTAGCAGCACGTCCAGGTATGGGGAAAACCGCTTTTGTAATGTCTATGGCAAAAAATATGGCTATTGATTTTGATACGCCTTGTGCTATTTTTTCCTTAGAGATGTCATCGGTGCAATTAATTACGCGTATGATTTCTAGTGAAACTGGGATTTCTTCGGGAAAACTTAGAAAAGGAAATTTGGAACCACATGAATGGGAACAATTGAATGTAAAAGTTAAAAACTTATCGAAAGCACCAATTTTTATTGATGATACACCATCGTTATCTATTTTTGATTTACGTGCAAAAGCACGTCGTTTGGCATCACAACACGGTATTAAAATTATTATTATTGATTATTTGCAATTGATGACCGCAGGTTCTGCTGCCGGAGGAAACCGTGAACAAGAAATTTCCATGATTTCTAGAAATTTAAAGGCATTGGCAAAAGAATTGTCTATCCCGGTAATTGCGCTTTCTCAATTATCACGTGCGGTGGAAACCCGTGGTGGAAGTAAACGACCATTACTATCCGATTTACGTGAATCTGGTGCGATTGAGCAAGATGCTGATATTGTATCGTTTATTTTTAGGCCTGAATATTACGGACTTACAGAGTGGGATGATGATGAACATTCACCATGTGAAGGTCAAGCTGAATTTATTGTAGCTAAGCATAGAAATGGTGGTTTGGAAAATATTAGACTAAAATTTACAGGACATTTAGCTTTATTTAGTAATTTAGACGATGGCTCTGGTAGTGAATTTCAATCTAAAATGAATGTAACCCCTAGTGCTGAAGAAGCTTTTGGAGTACAAGATAATTTAGGTGATGACGTCGTACCGTTTTAAAAACATTTTTAGGCTCAATAGGCAAGCACCAGTATTGCAAAAAATGCTGATGCTTATGTTTTTATTGTGTTCAAAAACCATTTTTGCATCGTTTATTTTAATACCAATGGATGATGTAACACAAACAAACCATTTAAAAGCGTATGGAATCACATATTGGTCCTTAGAAAAAGGAAATTCAGCAAAGTGGTTGTTGAATTATGAAGGAGGGTCATTTTTATTAGAAGACAATCAAGCTACGAGAAACGAATGCAAAATAAGAGGTGTTACGTTTCAAGTGATTTCAGATACCAAAGCAGCTCAAATTTTAGAAGAAATTAGTAGTCCGTCTAAAAATATGGAAGCGGTGGTTTTAGAAAAAGCACCTAAAATTGCCGTATATTCTCCAAAAGGTAAAATGCCCTGGGATGATGCGGTAACTATGGTATTGACTTATGCAGAAATTCCTTTTGATGTTGTTTATGATGAAGAAGTGTTAAATGAAGAGTTATTGCTATATGAATGGCTTCATTTACATCATGAAGATTTTACTGGGCAGTTTGGTAAATTTTATGGATCGTATAGAACAGCACCATGGTATATTGAACAAAAAAAATCGGCGGAGGCATTGGCTTCTAAACTAGGTTTTGTAAAAGTTTCTGAAGAGAAATTAGCTGTTGCATTGAAAATTAGAGACTTTGTTGTTGGAGGTGGGTTTATGTTTGCAATGTGTTCTGCTACAGATAGTTTTGATATTGCGCTTTCGGCTGAAGGAGTTGATATTTGTGAAACTATGTTTGATGGTGATCCTTCAGAAAAAGACTATCAACAAAAGTTAAACTATACTAAAACATTTGCTTTTAAAAATTACACCCTAGTAAGGAACCCAATTGAATATGAGTTTTCTTCAATTGATATGACCTCTAAAAGACGAAATATTCAGCGAACTGCCGATTATTTTTCGTTGAAAGAATATTCAGCCAAATGGGATCCAATTCCAACTATGTTATGTCAAAATCATACGCAGTTAGTAAAAGGTTTTATGGGGCAAACAACTGCATTTGATAGAGATGCTGTAAAATCTGATGTTTTGGTGATGGGGGAGCTAAAATCAAATAGAGAAGCGCGTTATATTCACGGGGTAAAAGGTAAGGGAATGTTTACTTTTTATGGCGGTCATGATCCTGAAGATTATCAACATAGAGTGGGAGATCCAAAAACAGAATTAGATTTATTTCCAAATTCGCCAGGGTATAGGTTAATATTAAATAATGTATTGTTTCCTGCCGCTAAGAAGAAAAAACAAAAAACATAATTTGTTAATAACACTTCGATAATTTAACTTATTATTTTAGTGTTCAATATTTCAAAAAGAGTATTTTTACACTTTTAAATTAAATAATAAAAAATGTCAACTACACAAGAATTGCAAAATTTTGCGCAACAAGTAAGAAGAGATATTGTAAGAATGGTTCATGCAGTGAATTCTGGACACCCAGGAGGTTCATTAGGCTGTAATGAGTTTTTATCAGTACTATATCAAGATGTCATGAGCTATTCAATAGATTTTTCAATGGATGGTAATAATGAAGATTTATTCTTTTTGTCAAACGGACATATTTCTCCTGTTTTTTATAGTGTTTTGGCAAGAAGTGGTTACTTTTCAGTTTCAGAATTGGCTACTTTTAGAAAGTTAAATACACGCTTACAAGGGCATCCTACTACTCATGAAGGGCTACCTGGGGTACGTATGGCTTCTGGTTCTTTAGGTCAAGGAATGAGTGTAGCTATAGGTGCAGCTCAAGCTAAAAAGTTGAACGGAGATACCAAATTGATTTATACATTACATGGTGATGGTGAATTACAAGAAGGTCAAAACTGGGAAGCAATTATGTATGCTGCTGGTAAAAAAGTGGATAATTTAATTGCAACCGTTGATTATAATGGACAACAAATAGATGGTTCGACAGATCACGTAATGCCAATGGGAGATGTAAAAGCCAAGTTTGAGGCTTTTGGTTGGATTGTACTAGAGGAAGATAAAGGAAATGATATTGATAGTATAAAAAATGTATTGGCTGAAGCAAAATCATTAACAGGAAAAGGTAAACCAGTTTGTATTTTACTAAAAACAGAAATGGGTAATGGAGTTGATTTTATGATGCATACACATGCTTGGCATGGTAAAGCACCTAATGATGATCAATTGGCAATTGCTTTAGAACAAAATCCAGAAACATTAGGAGATTATTAATATTTAGCTTTAATCGGTTAATTTTTAGTATAAAATTATAAAAAACGGCTTTCATGTATACATGAAAGCCGTTTTTTATAATTCTTTTATTACTTTCAAACTATAAAATTGTAAGTTTACAGTTATATTTACAACTATTATAATTGTGATGAAAATTGTTATTCTTATCAATTTTTAAAGTTTTAATTTTTAATTTTATCGAATGAAAATAGGTATTGTTTGTTATCCAACATTTGGAGGGAGTGGAGTGGTAGCAACCGAATTAGGAATGGCATTGGCAAAAAAAGGACATCAAGTACATTTTATTACATACAAACAGCCAGTTAGACTTGATTTGATTTCAAAAAACATTCATTTTCATGAAGTTTTTGTAGAAGAATATCCTTTGTTTCAATTTCAACCCTATGAACTGGCTTTATCGAGTAAAATGGAAGAGGTTGCATTAATGTATAAATTAGAGATTTTACATGTTCATTACGCCATACCACATGCTTATGCAGCTTATATGGCGAAACAAATGCTGAAGGAAAAAGGGATAGATATTAAAGTAGTTACTACATTACATGGAACCGATATTACGTTGGTTGGAAGTCATCCAAATTATAAAACAGCTGTGGAATTTAGTATTAATAATTCTGATATTGTTACTACCGTATCAGAAAGTTTAAAGCAGGATACTTTACGATTATTTAATATAAAAAAAGAGATTCACGTAGTGCATAATTTCATAGATTTTGAAAAATATCCTGAAATAAGCGACGTTGAATGTCAACGAAATACCATTGCAAATGATGATGAACGTATTATTACACATATAAGTAATTTACGCCCTGTTAAAAGAGCAGCTGATGTGATGGATATTTTTTATAAAATTCAGAAAAAAATTCCATCAAAATTGTTACTGGTTGGTGAAGGGCCAGACAAAGAACATATAGAGTTTAAGGCCAGGGAATTAGGTGTTTTAGATAAAGAAAAGTTATTGGGGAATAGCAATGAGGTAAATAAATTGTTGTGCTATTCTGATTTGTTTTTATTACCATCGCAAACCGAAAGTTTTGGTTTAGCAGCTTTAGAAGCTATGGCTGCAAAAACACCTGTAATTTCTACTAATTCAGGTGGATTACCGGAAGTTAATGAGCAAGGTGTAACAGGTTTTTTAAGTGATGTTGGTGATACCGATGAAATGGCTAAAAATGGTATTTTTATCTTGGAAGATTTAGATAGATTGCGACAATTTAAAGAAAATGCATTCAATCAGGCAAAACGTTTTAGCTTGCAAAATGTGTTACCTGCTTATAAAAAAGTTTACCAAATAGTTAGTTCTAACTGTTTTTAAGAATTGTAATAATCTAAGGCTTCAATAAGTAAGCTTTTATCAACAATACAATCAAGTTTAAATTTTTCAAAATCAGATAGTAACACAAAGTTTACATGCCCACCAACATTTTTTTTGTCATGAATTAAAAGTTGTAATATAGCCTCATAATCCGTAGTGTTAATTGGAACTTTTGCGTAAATAGAAAGAATAGATTTTTTGATGGCTTTTAATTTTTCAGAAGGAAATTTTAAAAGTTTTTCTGAGATAAAAGTTTCCGTAATCATTCCAATAGCAATGGCTTCACCATGTGTTAAATTAGGTTTTGTATCTGATTCTAAAAAATACGATTCAATGGCATGGCCCAAGGTATGTCCAAAATTTAATATTTTTCTTAAACCTGTTTCTTTAGGGTCTTCAGTAACCACTTCATTTTTAATTTCAATAGATCTATGTATAAGTGTACTAATGTTACTTAAGGTTAGTTCTTTAAAGTTGTTTATGTTATTCCAAATAGAGGTATCGTAAGTAATACCATATTTAATAATTTCAGCTAAGCCCGAACGTATTTCACGCTCAGAAACGGTCTCTAAGAATTGTGTATCTATAAGGACCATTTCGGGGTCAGAAAACAACCCAATCTGGTTTTTTAAAACCCCCAAGTCAACACCTGTTTTACCGCCCACAGAAGCGTCAACCATACTTAATAAGGTGGTTGGAATGTTTATAAAAGAAATACCTCTTTTAAAGCAAGAAGCCACAAAACCACCTAAGTCTGTTATCACGCCACCACCAAGGTTAATCATAAGACTTTTTCTGTCAGCACCCAATTCTGTTAAAGCATGCCAAACACCAGAGCAGGTTTCTAAATTTTTATTTTCTTCACCAGCTTCAATCTCAATTATTTCAATTTCTAATGTGGTTTCAATTGCTTGTAAAAGAATTGGTAAACATTTTTCGTTGGTGTTTTCATCAACTAGAACAAAAATTTTTGAATGTTTAGTATCGGCGATATATTGGTTTAGTTTAATATAAGCCTGTTCTTGAAAATTCACATAGTAATTATTGGATAATATTGGATGCATGATGGATAATATTTTAGCGCAAATTAAGGCCAAAAATATGAAAAATGAAACTCTTTGTATTTATATTTGAGTAAAGTTAATTTAATATGGAAAAAATATTTGATAATACAGAAGTGGCTTTTGCTGTAAAGTCTAATTCTGAAATTACGATGGCTTATTATTTATTTGAAATGATTAAGCGACAACCACTGGTTAAAATAGGATCAGCCATGACTAAATTTGCACTTAATACTCATTTACCTGTGGAAGGTATTATAAAAATGACCGTTTTTGATCATTTTTGTGGTGGAGTAAATGAAAAAGATTGTTTGCCCACTATAGATAAAATGTATGAAAAAAACGTGCATGCCGTTTTGGATTATTCATCTGAAGGAAAAAAAGATGAAGAGCATTTTGATTTGGCTATGGAAAAAACGTTGAATACAATAAAGTTTGGGGCTGAGAAAAATAGTATGCCTTTTGCCGTTTTTAAACCAACTGGTTTTGGACGGCTAGAAGTTTATAGAAAACTAACCGAAGGTGAAGAATTAGATGCTCACGAAAAAGTTGAGTGGAAGAGAATAAAAGAACGTTATAATATTGTTAGTAAAGCAGCTCACAAAAGTAATGTACCTTTGCTAATTGATGCAGAAGAAAGTTGGATTCAGGGTGCAGCTGATGACCTAATTGAAGAGATGATGAAAAAATATAATTCTGAAAAAGTTACTGTATTTGGAACCTTGCAATTGTATCGCTGGGATCGGTTAGATTATTTGAAAAAACTACATCAACGTGCCAATGAACAAGGGTTTAAAGTTGGAATGAAATTGGTGCGAGGAGCATATATGGAAAAAGAACGCGAGCGGGCTGAAAAGAAAGGGTATAAAGACCCAATTTGTGTAGATAAAGCTACCACCGATAAATTGTTTAATGATGTTTTAAAGTACATGTTTAAAAATATTGATTGTATGGATATTTTTGCTGGAACTCATAACGAAGAAAGCTCCTATTTATTAATGGATTTAATTGAAAAATCAGGTATAGATAAAAACGACAAAAGAATTTGGTTTGGTCAATTGTATGGTATGAGCGACCATATAAGCTATAATTTAGCGAGAGAAAATTATAATGTAGTTAAATATTTGCCTTTTGGTCCCGTTAGAGATGTGATGCCCTATTTAATTAGACGTGCTGAAGAAAATACTTCTGTTGTAGGGCAAACAAATAGGGAGTTAGAATTGTTAAAAAAAGAACGCATTAGACGAGAAATATAAATAGATTTTACCTATAAATTAAAGAGTTGTTTTTACAGCTCTTTTTTATTTTGTTGAAAATCAATATTTTATAAAGATTTAATTCTTTTGTTTTTGTGGTGTGAAATGAAATAAAACACCTAATTTTGCAGCTTCTAAAAAAAATCAGAATATGCAATCAATCAGAAACATAGCAATTATCGCCCACGTTGACCACGGAAAAACTACTTTGGTTGATAAAATTATCGATCAAGCTCACATATTAGATGAGCGAAAAGTTCGTACGGATTTATTATTAGATAATAATGATTTGGAACGTGAACGAGGAATTACCATTTTATCTAAAAATGTTTCTATTACATATAAAGATGTTAAAATTAATATTATTGATACACCAGGTCACGCCGATTTTGGAGGAGAAGTAGAGCGTGTATTGAAAATGGCCGATGGGGTTTTATTATTAGTTGATGCTTTTGAAGGTCCAATGCCGCAAACTCGTTTTGTTTTAGGAAAAGCGTTGGAATTAGGATTGACACCAATTGTAGTTGTTAACAAAGTTGACAAGCCTAACTGTACACCTGATATTGTTCACGAAAAAGTATTTGACTTGATGTTTGCTTTAGATGCAACTGAGAATCAATTAGAATTTGCAACGGTTTATGGGTCAGCAAAAAATGGTTGGATGAGTTATGATTGGAAAGATGAAACAGATAATATAATACCTTTATTAGATTCAATTTTAGAAAATATACCTGAGGCGCCTTATAATGAAGGAACTCCTCAAATGCAAATTACATCATTAGATTTTACTTCTTTTGTTGGTCGTATTGCGATAGGACGTGTTTTTAGAGGTGATTTAGAGGAAGGTAAAGATTATATGCTTTGTAAAGCTGATGGTAGTTTTAAAAAAGTACGTATTAAAGAATTACATACTTTTGAAGGTTTAGGGAAAGAAAGGGCGAAGAAAGTAAGAAGTGGAGATATATGTGCAATTACAGGAATTGAAGGATTTGATATAGGAGATACTATAGCCGATATAGAAAATCCAGAAGCTTTGCCTAGATTAAAAGTAGATGAACCTACTATGAGTATGTTGTTTACAATTAATAACTCACCATTTTATGGTAAGGAAGGTAAATATGTAACATCACGCCATTTGCGCGATAGATTGTATAAGGAAACTGAAAAGAATTTAGCCTTAAGAGTTGAAGACACAGATGCCGAAGATAAATTTAATGTGTTTGGTCGTGGAATTCTGCATTTATCAGTATTAATTGAAACAATGCGTAGAGAAGGGTACGAATTGCAGGTGGGAAGACCTCAAGTAATTATTAAGGAGATTGATGGTGTTAAATGTGAACCCTATGAAACCTTAGTAATTAATGTGCCAGAAGCATCTGCAAGTAAGGCAATTAATTTGGTTTCACTTAGAAAAGGAGATATGTTAGTGATGGAACCAAAAGGTGATTTACAACATTTAGAGTTTGATATTCCTTCTCGTGGTTTAATAGGTTTACGTAATAAAATATTAACTGCTACACAAGGTGAAGCAATAATTAACCATAGGTTACGTGGTTTTGATGCGTTTAAAGGTGAGATATCAACCTCAAATAATGGTGCTATTGTGTCTGCTGAAACTGGAAAGGCTACCGCCTATTCTATTGATAAATTACAAGATAGGGGTAAATTTTTTATTGATCCAAATCAAGATATTTATAAAGGGCAGGTTGTTGGAGAAAACAATAAGCAAGAAGATATGTCTGTTAATTTAATTAAAGGAAAAAAATTAACAAATGTACGTAAATCGGGTACCGATGATAGCGTTAAAATTGCTCCGAAAATTGATTATTCATTAGAAGAGTGTATGGAATACATTAAAGAGGATGAGTATTTAGAAGTTACACCGTTAAGTTTACGAATGCGTAAAATTAATTTCAGATAATAAATATTTTAATATATAATATAAACGTCTTCATTAATTTGAAGGCGTTTTTTTGTACTTATCATTTCGTGTAGCTTGTACAGCAATACACAACATAGATAATAATTTGGTATAAACCAAAAATTCTAAAAATGATATAGGTGATACTATACTGTTGCTTACCAATTTTAAAAGCAAAAATATCCACCTATATAAGGAATGAGGTAATAGTAAATGCTACATTTATTAAAATTAGGTCTCTTCTTAGTTAATTCCAGTTGCACTTTATTTAGAGAGCTAGGTTGTTTAACAATTTTTTGATGATATATAACCTACACGTAAAAATTCTATTTAAATATTTCCTTAAAAGCATCCTTTTATTTCAGTATTTGTGGTGAAAAGGAGAATTGCTTAAATAAAAAAATAATATTTTGAATATAAAAAGTTGATTGTTTTAATGAATTAATATCAAAAAAGCTTGTTTTTGACTATTTTTTTAAAAAAAACTAGTGCTCATAATATGAGTAATGAATGTTGAAGTTAACAAAAACGCATAGTTATTAACAATTTTGAATTAAGGCTTTAAATATTTTTTAAAAAAAATAAGCGAGGAAGAATGAGCTTTCAAAAAGTGTTTTTTGTTTGGTTTAAATATAGAAAAATCTTTGTAAGTAGCTGGTATACAAGCGGTAAGATTTCATATTCTAAGGTGTTTAAATTTAGGTTTAAAGTTGTTTTTATAGTGGGGAGGTGTTTTTTTTGAAGGGTTAAATCGAAAAAACATAAAAGTTTTTAACAAAAAAGTTTGGTAGATATAACATTTGTATATACATTTGATGTCTATACAATAGTAGTATAAACAATTGTTGTCCCCCGCAAGTTGAATATAAATGATAAAAAAGATGAGTTAAACTTACCTGATTACACAATTGCAAACATTTTGCAAACAGGTAACTGGATGAATGAAAAGTTTTCAGATCATCTAAAACAATATGCTATTTCTATTCAACAATTTCAAGTATTACGTTCATTAAAAGAATTGAAAGGAGCTCCGGCTGACCTTCAAACTATTCAAGGAGAAATGGTAAGTAAAAGTAGTAATACAACTCGTTTGGTTGAAAAATTACGGTTGAAAGGGTATATTACTAGAACCCAAAATGAAGAGAATAGAAGGAAAGTTGATATTAGAATTACTGTAGAAGGTTTAAAAATATTGGAAGATATTGAAAATGTTCAAGATGATTTTGAAAATGATGTAGTTGGAAATTTAACAACTACGGAAATTATTGCGCTCAACCAATTATTGGAAAAAATTAGGAATAAATAAATCAACCCCAAGTAGAAGGTTGTTTTAAAATTAGTTAATTATTACCCTGTGATTAATTAATAGTAAAACAATTGGTAATTAGTAAGAATTAAAAAGTAAGAACTAATGAAAAAGATGAATTAAATCAACCCTAAATTAAAGAGGTAGACTCACTGTAGTCACAGACTTATAAAGCAATCCGAAAATGCTTTATTAACGTTAGATGGTTAGTAAGAACTTTGATGCTGCCTCTTTTATAAAAAATAAAAATAAGGAGTAAGCAAATCAACCCAGACCAGTCAAAACCCCAAAAAACCCCGAAGACATGAATGCATTATTCATATACTTAATACTACCCTTAGCTGTAATTTTAACCTACAGTTTGTTTCAAAGTAATCTAAATAAACCCCAGATTTTGAAACAGTTATACTCATTAGATTTATTAGCTTCTATACGTTTATCAAAGATAAAGGTACCCAAATCTAATGATATACTTAAAAAGCAGTCGCATTTTATTTATCTAGACCTCAATTTCCCACAACGGTTAGTAAGAAGATAATAATTGCGGCTGTGTTTTAAAGAGAAATGCCGATAACTTTTTGAAAACCAATTCTAAAATGTCAAAACCCCAATAAACCATGAAAACTTTACAATTTAACCTAGCCATATTTTCGTTTGTATGTGTCCTTTTAGCTTCTTGTGCACCAGAAGACGATGGAATTTATTTTGATAAATCCAATGAGGTAGAAGTGAATTATTCTGTAATTGAATTAGAAATATTGGCCTTAGTAAATGACTACAGAGCCTCAAAAAATTTAGTACCATTAGAGAGAATGAATGTTATTTCAACGGTTGCTGAATCACACACAAATTATATGGCTGAAAGAGGAGAAGTTAATCACGATAATTTTTCTGAAAGACACGAAAAACTAGTAATTAATGCAGATGCTAAAACTGTTGGTGAAAATGTTGGTTATGGTTTTAAATCAGCGAAAGGAGTTGTCAAAGCATGGCTCAATAGTAATGCGCACAGAGCAATTATTGAAAAATCGGATTATACACATTTTGGAATTTCTACAAGGCAAAATGATGAAGGAAGAAATTACTTTACACAAATATTTATTGAACGTAATTAAAAATACATATTATGATTTTAGTTAAAAACAGAAGAACCCGAAACAGAATTGAAAAAAAAATTAATAATAAAACTGGAAGAATTTATGTAAATACGCTTGTTCCACAATTTCATTTCAAAAATAAAAAAGGAGAAATTTTAGTGCCAAATAATGTTTGCGTAAACCTATAAATGTTGAGAAAATTGTTGTCCCCATAACAAAAAAACAGTTGTAATAATTTCTTAATAAGCGTCGTCCCCACAACGGTAGTATTTTTCTTAAGACCTTATATTTACAACTGTTTTATCAACTATAATTTATATGTAAAACAGCCGCAACAATCCTGGAAAAAAAACTGTCGTCCCCACGATAATTCTTTTAATAGTCAAGTCATTACGACTGTAATTTATTTAACCACATGTAGAAATGGTTATACAAAATTTTATTTCTGAACTTTATTTAGGTAATGTAAATTTAGAATATATGGTTAATAAAACCAATTTTTTTTAATTTATTATGAAATAATATACCTTTATACTTCACGTTTTATGAATTAAATAATGAAAAAGAACTTCGAATTTGATTTTAGAGTTACAAAAAAAGATATTGATCATCTAAACCATGTAAATAATGTGGTTTATGTTCATTGGGTGATGGAAGCAGCCGATAAACATTGGCGTTTTTTGAGTACAGCCAAAATGAATGATTCTTATGTTTGGGTTGTTTTACGCCATGAGATTGATTATATGGCTTCTGCAAAATTAAATGATAAAATTACCATTAATACTTGGGTTGAAAATTCCCTAGGGGTGAAATCGGAGCGAGTTGTTGAAATAAAAATTGGCGGAAAATTGATAGCGAAGGCAGTAACAATGTGGTGTTTACTCAATAAAGAAACAATGAAACCTGTAAAAATGCCTTCTGAAATAATTGAATTATTTACTTCAAATTAATTATTTTTATTCTTTTCTTCAATCCATTTAGACATGTATTTTGTGCTTTTTAATAAGTGATGCTCTAAAACAGATCCTATAAAATTTTGTAACCGGTGTTTTTGTAAATCTTTTGAAATGTAATCTATTTTTTCAATTAATTTTTGACCGTACTTTTCCTTTTCATAACATTTATTAATAATTTTAATACCGTTCTTTTGAGCTTCATTCCAGGTATTTTCATTTGTATGTAACTCAATTGATTTTGTGGCAAAAGCTTTAGGATTGTCACAAATAAATCCGTTCCAAGGTAGTTTTTTATGCATAGCTTCAGCTCCAATAGTACTAGTTACACTGGGCGTGCCATATAACATTGCATCTATGAGTTTTCCTTTTAGTCCCGCTCCAAATTGAATAGGGGCCAAGCACACCCTAGCATTTGAAAATGTAGTTTCTGTATTTTCTGCCCAGCCTTTTATTAAAAATCCTTGTTTGGGATTGTTTAAATGTAAAACTTTTTCGGTGGCATATGCACCATAAATATGCATCTCTGCATGGGGTAATTCTTTTTTAATTAAAGGCCAAATGGTTGATTTTAAGTATTGAACCGCATTCCAATTGGGTTCATGTTTAAAATTACCCATAGTAATAAAATGATTGCGATTTTTAAATGAAGGATA
>Ga0224504_10000042_pt1 | contig 45659 bp, 45 predicted proteins | sample SF_Oct11_sed_USG_3_FD_170160 | JGI IMG/M metagenome (GOLD analysis project Ga0224504, IMG submission 170160) | Sediment microbial communities from San Francisco Bay, California, United States - SF_Oct11_sed_USGS_24 | ecosystem: Environmental > Aquatic > Marine > Sediment | place: USA...
CGGCACCAAGATTTGAACTCGGGACCTACTGATTACAAATCAGTTGCTCTACCAGCTGAGCTATACCGGCACTGGGTATATCAGGGGGGAGGGATTTTATGCGCTGAAAGCCGTCAGTGCAATGTTTTTGATACAAATTTATCCTTCGATTGCCTCATCCACGTCAACCGTTTCCGATTCGGCCTCTGCACCTGCTTCCGGTTCAGTCTCAGCACCCTCTTCCGGAATGCCGTCAATATTGTTTTCGGACAGGTCTTCAGTGCTTTCCGCAGCATCAATTCCGGCGTCCTGATCAGATGGTAGATCATCTTCGGTTTCGCTTGTATCAACGGGTTCTGTGTCAGTAACTGTTACTGGCGGATCAACTGCATCCGTATCCAAACCTTCACCCGTTTGTCCGTCATCTTCCACCTGGGCTTCCTCTGCCGCTGTATTGTCATCAGTTACTGACTCTGCATCAGTTCCGGTGCTTTCAGCTGGCAGTTCGTCCTCTTCTTCCTGGACTTCTTGTACCAGCGGAATGTCGACTTCTGCCACTGCAGTTTCCTCAGCACTCTCACTGGCGCTTTCACCCGGCTGCGTAGCTTCTTCCACACCAGTTTCCTCTGCCGGCTCAATGTCAACTTCGGCCACCGCCGACTCCACAGCGACAGGTTCAAACAAATCCTCTTCCGGGCAGGGCAAAGGCCGCTGCATGAAATCATTCGGCCGGTTCTGCATATCCAACATGACCTTTCCGGAACCGGGAGTCTGTTCATAATCAAGCCAGTAGCGGGACTCCGGTTGACGCTGTACACTAATCATGGGTTCATAACCCCTCTCTTCCAGCCCCTTTTTGCGTCTTAAGGCATTTTCCTGACGCATGAAATAACCCAGCGAAATGCCATTCCTCATTTCGCCGTCATAAACAATGCCGATATCTTCCAGACCCAGTGCCTGCAACGAAAATAACGCCTGGTTTGCCTCCAGAAGTGATTCATAGGGCGGCATGAACACCCAGTAACCTTTTTCCACCAGTGCCTGGGTCTGGCGTTCACTGATTCGGTCGGAAACCTCAAGTAATAACAACCGGGTTTCATCTCTATCCTCGATTGTATGGAATGGACCCAGGCTGAAGCACTGGCGGTTGCCGGATAACAGATCCTGATCCTCCATCATCTCGCTAAAAAGGTGAATGGTCGGGATATTGTTGCTCTTTATCACGGCCCGGTCCGCCTTTGGCTCAGGCTGTACAACGGGCTTGTCATCCCGAAACCCCAGCAAAAGCAGGTTCGCTACAAATAGACTGATAACTAATATTCTTAACATCGGATTATTATATCTTTGTTTTATGGAAGCTGACTTCACCGGAATACAAGGTCAGGACTTCTTTGCCGGTATCCAACAACAGTGCACCTGACGTATTGATGCCATTTGCCGTTCCCTTCAGCACACTTTGTCCGGCAAAGACCTCAATGGTTTGCCCGTACAATCCATCCATTGTTTCCCAGGCATCTTTGAATGGTGCAAAACCCTTTTTAGCAAACAACCCCAGTCCGGTAATCAACTCCTCCAGCAGCAGGGTGGCAAGGATATTACGCGAACCAGCCGGTAATTGGGAATGTACATCCGTCCATGGCTGGTCAATCCCGGCCGTTTCCACCGAGTCCGGCATATGGACATTAATACCCACTCCCACAACCGCATGGCATGGCCCCTGGGAATCACCCTGCACTTCCACCAGGCAACCGCATAGTTTGCGTCCATCCAACAGCAGATCGTTGGGCCATTTGACCGAGTGCCCTTTCAGACCCGCACGACTCAGGGCATTGGCGGTTGCAAGCGCAACCACCAGTGACAGACAGCCGAGTTCTGAGAGTGCATTCTCAAACTTCCAGCCCATCGATAAATAGAGGTTTCTTGCATAGGGAGAGTGCCATTGCCTGCCACGCCGGCCGCGGCCGCTGGTCTGGTGCTCGGCGAGGATGGCTGCAGCGTGCTGGTCTTCGACACTTAAACGATGCAATGCTGAATTGGTTGAGTCCAATGATGATTCAACGATCAGATCACCCAGTTGCTCGCGTACCGCCGGTTCCAGTCCGCCAAGAATCAATTGATCGTCAAGAAGCTCGAGCGGTTCCTGCAGCAGATAGCCCTTGCCGGCCACAGCGTCGATATCGATGCCGAGCGAACGGAGGCTCTCCACATGTTTCCAGACCGCCGTCCGACTGCAGCCCAGTTCATTGGCGATAGCCTCCCCGGAGCGGGTTTCATGCACTGAAAGATAGCCTGCCAGGCGCTGAATAATTGCATTGCTCATGCGTAAAAACCCTGTCAGTGTTTGCGTGTAAAAATGTGGATTCGCTCAAAGCGGAATTCGGTACCCTTGCGCAGTTTACGCATATTCGCCCGATGGGTGAATAGAATAAACAGCGCCAGGATGGCTGAAAATATCATCAGGGCATTGTTATTCATCGCCCAGGACGCAGGTACCAGGCTGAAACTCGCAAGCACCGTGGACAGACCGACATAACCGGTCATGATCAGCGTGATTACCCAGCAGATAACCAGCGGCAGCAGCAACCAGGGTTCTATAACGATAAGTGCCCCTACGGCAGTCGCCGCACCCTTGCCGCCGCGAAACCCATGCCAGACAGGGAACACATGCCCAAGCACGGCAGCAAACCCGCATACCATGACAAGCGCGCCTGAATTTAGGACATCCGGTAAACCACCAAAATTAAGTGTTGGTATCCACCAGGCAGCAAGAAAACCTTTACCGATATCGATCAAAACCACACCGATGGCAAATAACAAACCCTGGGTACGAAACGCGTTGGTACCACCAGCATTGCCACTACCCTGGCTGCGAATATCGACTTTTTTAAGCCTGCCCAGCAACAAGCTCCCGGACACTGAGCCCAGCAGGTAAGCCATGACAATTTTTAAAACCAGTGCAGCCATAATTCCCTATGGTTCAATTTAAATGAGCGGGTTGCGGCACGAAGCCGACAACCAGGCCACCAGGACCCAAATGCACACCCAGTGCGGGCCCTGCCTCGGATATATGGCAGGAATGCACGCGTGTATGCCGTCCCAGTATATACCTGCGTAACTCCCGCGCGCCTTCCGGATTTGCGCCGTGGGCAATAAATACACGATAGCCTGTGTCCTTGACCATTCTCCGGACCGCAGCCTTACCCAATGCAGCGGGGTTGGCACCGATTCCGGTGGTGATGCCTGCGAGGCCAAAGCGGCCGTTTTTAGCTGTTATTAACGGGCTGATATGCAGGAAGTCGGTCACTTTCTTGACCCAGGCAGGCAATCGTCCACCACGTACCAGGTAGGACAGGTCTGCAGCCAGTGCGATCACCCGGCACAGGGGCTGGCTTTCTGTTAGCAGGGATTCAATCTCATCCATTGTCATTCCCTGCTGAGCTGCCTGCGCAGCAATCACGGCCAGTAAACCCTCCCCGCAGCTCGCGCTCTTGGTATCGAACACACGTACGCGGCCGTCAAATTGCTCCGCCGCCGTTTGCGCAGCCCGGGTTGTACCGCTTAATTCACCCGACAGACCCACGGACAGAACGTCATAACCATGACCTGTGAGAAGATCATACATGCGGGTGAAATCCCCCACCGGCGGCTGCGAGGTTTTAGGTGATTCCTCGCTCTCTTCCAGCATGCGGTAAAGATCCGCCGGCATCAGTGAAACATAGTCGATGTACTCTTTGGCACCAAAATTCGAGCGGGCTGACACCATATGTATGGCCAGCCGTTCCTGCTCCTCAAAAGGGATGTCAGCCCCGGAATCCGTCACGATGGCAACCTGGCCAACCTGGTTCATCAGGTTGTGCTGGCGTTTCATATCATCGGCTTTTTGTTGATGGAGTTCGCCGAATTGTTCACATGCCAGGTATGCCTCTCCCGGGTTATTGACATGAATATGTACCCGAACACGTTTGCGGCCACCGGCCACAACCAGCGAACTGCAGTCCAGTTTTTCCAGCTGTTGCATGATCTCGGAGCGGTCGAGGGCATCGCCCTCAATCACACACTCCGTGCAGAACCGGTGCGCGGCCGGATCCATTTCCATGGCACTGCCGCCAAGCGAAAACATGGCTTCCATATCTACCTTATCGACTTCCGATTCACCGTTCTCGATAAAGCTCCAAACACCTTCCAGCAAATCTACAAAAGCCTGTCCGCCGGCATCGACCACACCTGCTTGTTTCAATACTGGCAGCAGATCGGGTGTCCGCGCCAGCGATTCTCTTGCTCGTAACAGGCCGTACTCGATCATCTCGCGGATATCTTCAACACCTTGCCGGGATTTGTCCTCAAGCGCGGATGAAAAATCCTCCAGCACTGTTGGCAGAGTCCCGGCCACCGGCTCTGACATGGCCGTCCAGGCGGCCGTAGCCCCGGCACTGGATGCCGCTGCCAACCCCGCTGCATTCATGGACTCACAGTCATCAAGTGCCTCACTGAAGCCGTGAAAATACTGCGCCATGATGGCACCGGAGTTGCCCCTTGAACCATCGAGGGAAGCACTGGCGACACGTGCCATCAGCTGTTTTATTGAAAGATCATCCGTTTTTTGCACAGCTTCGTGTATGACCTTGAAGCTGAAAACCATGTTGGTGCCGGTATCACCATCGGGTACCGGAAAAACATTGATCTTGTCGATATATTCGCGACGCGTAAAAAGACGCGCGATGGCGGCGGTCAACGCCTTCACCATGCGGCTCGAATCAATATAAGAGATGGTATTGGTCAAAACTTCGTTCCAGCAGGAATTCGCCAGTAAAAAGTGTAGTGTAGTGCAGAAATTATCAGCCAAGAATATTTATTGGCGAAAAAAACCGGAATTTGGTTGAGTTCGCATTCCTGGCAGGTAATTACCAAGGGTAAAACACGTGGTCTGCATCATCACAAATCGTACCGAATGCTCCATTATTAACGGCTCAATGCACAATGCTGGGCCTAATGGCACATTTGGCACAAAACCTGCATCGTTATAATAGCTATCAGTACAGGAGAAAATGATGCAAGACGAAAACTTTTTTGACAGCATTAAGAGAAATCTGAATGGCGAACCGGGACAACCGATTGTATTGGGTGTCTGCAGGACTCTGGCCGAACGCCTCAACCAGGAAGTATGGCTGATCAGGCTGGCTGCGATTGTGCTGGGTGTTTTTTACAGCTTTATTACGCTGGTTGCCTATATTTTGCTGGGACTGTTCATGGACGAGACCTCACACCGTACCAAGAGCCTGTTCGAAGGTCTTGGCATATGGTTCCGGGAGTTAACTGAAAAAGTGGGAAGAATGTTCAATGACAATGTTGGCAATGGAAACAGTTCGAACAGGGATTACTAATAAGCGCTGCGTAAGTTTTACGCACCGTACTCAATTTTGAAGCGGTAATCATCAGCGACTACCACCTATTGGTTCTGCATGACTCCGACAGGGTATGTCGTCGTTGGTCTCTTTCATCCACCCAACCGCACCAGCACCAGACCAAAAAACCAACCCTTCATTGCTCAGACTGCAGAAAAGCGGCGAGTTTCTGAGCGTCAAACGGCCAGAATAATTCCTGCTCATTGTCAGTCCGCTTCAGCACCGGGATGTGAATTTCGTAAAGCTGAAGCAAGCCGGGATTATTCTCAATCTCAACTTTGGTATAGCATTCACCATATCCTGCGGAGTGCAGGAGTGCTTCGGCTTCATCGCACAAATGACAGTGCTCCGTGTAATATAAGATAGTCTGACGCATGGAGTTGTCCTCGAACTGGCCTTTTGAATGAGTTGGATCATCGCATAACAAGCAGGGAAGCATGACATGGCTGTCAGTGTTTTTGAATTATTTAAAATTGGAATCGGGCCCTCGAGCTCACATACCGTCGGCCCGATGCTGGCAGCTCATACTTTTGTAAAACGGCTGCAAGGTGAGGGACTGTTAGATCATGTTAGCAGCCTGGAAGTTACGCTTTTTGGCTCACTGGCCTACACCGGCCGAGGCCATGGAACAGACAAAGCTGTATTACTGGGCCTGTCCGGCGAACAGCCTGACCTGGTTGACCCTGACAAAATCGACGCCACAGTGCAGGAAATACAAAACAGCGGCTTTATCAAACTGGCGGGTCAATTCCAAATTGCCTTCTCCGGAAAAACCGACCTCGTTTTCAATAAACGTGAAGAACTGCCTCACCATACCAACGGAATGCGCTTCAAGGCGTTTGATGAAAATGGCGATATTATCCTCCAACGCGAGTATTACTCTGTGGGTGGGGGCTTTGTAGTCAACCAGGATGAAGCGGCAGCTGACCGCATCGTCAAGGATGCGACGCCTTTGCCCTATCCATTCAGTAGTGGAAACGAGCTACTTGCACTTTGCGCCAGCCACAACCTGAGCATCGCCGACATCCAGATGGCCAATGAGAAACAATGGCGTAGTGAGAAAGAGGTTCGAGACGGTCTGCTCAACATCTGGAATGCGATGCATGCCTGCATCAAGCGCGGATACAAGGCCACCGGGGAGCTACCCGGCGGACTCAAAGTGCATCGGCGCGCACCGTCTCTTCACCATGAGCTGAGTCAGTCGAGTGAATCTGCTGACAGGGATCCGCTGAAAATCATCGACTGGGTTAACCTCTATGCACTGGCCGTTAACGAGGAGAATGCCGCAGGCGGACGTGTTGTCACCGCACCAACCAATGGTGCAGCCGGCATCATTCCAGCCGTTCTCAATTACTACTATAATTTTATTCATCACAGTAACGAGGACGGTATTATTGATTTTCTCCTGACAGCTGGTGCCATAGGTATCCTGTATGTACTCAATGCTTCAATTTCCGGTGCTGAAGTCGGGTGCCAGGGAGAGGTTGGTGTAGCCTGCTCTATGGCGGCTGGTGGTCTGACCGCAGCCATGGGCGGCAGCATGAGCCAGGTCGAAAACGCGGCTGAAATCGGTATGGAACACAACCTGGGCCTGACCTGTGACCCGGTAGGCGGACTGGTTCAGATACCCTGTATTGAACGAAATGCCATGGGCTCCGTCAAAGCCATCAATGCGCAACGCCTCGCCATGCAGGCGGAAGGTAAACACAAGGTGTCACTGGACAAAGTCATAAAAACCATGCGGGAAACCGGTGCTGATATGCAAAACCACTACAAAGAAACCTCACGCGGCGGTCTGGCCGTGAATGTCATCGAATGTTAAATCCCCGCAACATAAGAACAGCAGTTTTCGCCTTTTGCATGGTGGTCATTTTTGCTGCGTCTGCTGGCGATATGTATAAATGGAAAGACGACAATGGTGTATGGCATTTCAGTTCAACCCCCCCCGAAACCGATCAGAACTATAAAACCGTTGAGATGCCGGCCGATCCGAAGCCAATGGTGGGTATGCGTAAACTGGGGCTCGATCGGGAGCCTGAATACTCATTTATCAACAATATTTGGGGGCCGGTAGAACTGGAGCTTGAGTTACATGATGCGGAAAACGTGATATCTGAACCACCACTGCCGGCACGCCTCACATTGGCCGGTCAGACCGAGAAGCGCCTGCTGAAAATCCAGGCAGCTGATCCAACCCTGGGTTTCAGTTACCGCCTCTCCTACAGGCAGATGATCGGCCCGCCGCTTAACCAGCTGCCCCCGGAAGTTAACTACTACCCGCCGTTTCCGCATGGCCTGGAGTTTCCCATCAGCCAGGGCTTTGACGGTGATGCCACCCACAAGGAACCACCCAATCAGTATGCCGTGGATATTGTCATGCCCATCGGCACACCCATACTCGCCGCACGATCCGGTCGTGTCATGGATATGGAAGACGATTTTCACGGCGCAGCACAGCAAAAGCGCTACCTGACCCGTTCCAACCAAATTCGCATACTGCACGATGACGGCACCATGGCCGTCTATGCACATTTGCAGCCCAACAGCCTCAAGGTAAAGCAGGGGGTAATTGTAAAAAGAGGTCAGTGGATAGCGAATTCGGGGAACACCGGTTACAGCAACGGTCCGCACCTGCATTTTGTGGTTCAACTCAATGCCGGTATGTCGCTGGAATCCATTCCTTTCCGGTTTGTGACGCCAGATCTCGGCACCATGACACCCTCCGACCGGATGATGATCAGTGGTGTAATTCCGGTTAAATAGTGCCGGGTTGTGGTCAGATCGACCTCGTCAATGCCGAAAAGAAAAAGCGCTTAAAATTCAGTCTATTAGTAGCAGGGATACTGTAATTTATCTTGGTTGTTTTTTCAGGACGCTGTCCTATACTCAATACAATAAGAATTAGAAACACATTAAAGCCGAAGAATCAGCTTTTCATACCATCACACACCGGGAATCATAAGCAGCCATGAACAGCACAACTGTACAGTCTCTATTGCTCTTAGCCTTGACCACGTCTCTTTGTTTTGCAGATGCCACTGTTCCTGTCGCCGATATCAAAAATAGCCGCGACAGCGAATTGGTCGGACGCCTGGACGGTTCATATATCATTTCTTACAGTCAGAGCGATTTTGATGAAGGCACTTTTCCTCTTTCCGAGCTAAAACCGGTAAAGGGAAAAAAGGACAGTAAAAACAATTACGTGTACGCACCAGATCAAGCAAAGACTGTAGAAGGAAAACGTACGCGAATTGTTTACCTCACTCGAGAGGGGGCGTCAACGCTGGAGGTGGTCAGGACGTATCAAAAAGAATTGCAGGATCAAGAAGTTGTCGAACTATACCAGTGTAAAGACGCAGAATGTGGTGGAAATAGCACGCGCAGTAGTGGTGGTGGCGGTGGCAAACAGAGCCTGGGCATGTTTTTGTGGCCCTCGAGTAAAATCAAGGACGGGAATTTCTCCAACGGTTCCTGCGCACAGACCATGAGCATATCCGATCAAAGGTATTCATTGCTGTATTTACCCGACAGCAGTGCCTATGTTTCTGTTCTGGCTTATCAGTTGACCGGGGGTTCATTTTGTGGCGCCATTCGTGGACGGACGGTTGCCATCTTAGACATCGTACAGGTCGAGGAGATGGAATCCACCATGGTTACCGTCGAATCGAAAGAGATGGCATCAGAGATATCAGGTACCGGTAAAATTGCGCTATACGGTATTCATTTCGATTCAGACAAAGCGGACCTGAAATCCTCTTCCAAAGACACGCTTGATCAAATCAATATCCTGCTAACAGATAATCCGGATTTGAAACTACTAATCGTGGGTCACACGGACGGCATCGGATCCTACGAGTTTAATCTTGACCTCTCCCAGCGCCGGGCCGAGGCGGTCGTAAGAGCACTTAGCAACGATTATGGCATCAACGATCAGCGCTTATTTGCGGTTGGGGTGTCATTCGCCAGTCCGGTCGCCTCGAATAAAAGCGAGGAAGGGCGCGCCGAAAACCGCAGGGTTGAATTGGTCGGACTGGAAACCAGCCAGTAAACCGGCAAGCGAAAAACAAGGGTTGCCCTCCTTTGGATGGGATTTTCTGCATCACTACGATGTAACACCCACCGCCGGCACCATGACACCCTCCGACCGGATGATGATCAGTGGTGTACTACCGGTGAGATAGCACCGGTTGAAGAGTCATTCGTTACGCTTTTCAGGCAGCGCTGATTTCAAGTTACTGATTTCGTGATAAGACGCAACCTTTCGATCCAGTTTCTCTGTTTCCAGAAAAAGGGCGAATGACTCACTGTAGACATCCCGTCGATGCTCCCACCACGTTTTAAACCCCGGGCGCGAATAGTAGGTCAACATAAGACGTTTCCAGCCTGTCCAGACTTCCTCGTCAAGATAACCCTTTTGGTTTTGATAAAACATATTTTCAAAGTAATGAAAGCATTGGAAAAACAACTGCGAGATACGCGCTCTTTCGTCAGAGCTCAATTGATGGTAATCCTCCATCGCCTCAACAAACAGGTTGGAAAGCTCCGGGGTGCTGGCCATCGTATTATTTAAAGCACCAAAGTCAGATACGACCGCCTGGTAGGTTGAGGTTCTTTCTGCTTCGGTGTTTGTACGTATCTGAATGGCTAGATAAATTATCGAAATAATCACGGCAATAGAACCTATGATTTCACCGATATTTGCGACTTGATCCAGTGTCATTGGTTTGTCCCTGTTTGATTCGACCCGAGTCACTATAGCCTCATCAGTATCATGTGTCACAATCGGCGGACGGCACGGCAGGTGATCAAATTCTGAACTATACTTAAATAGAATCCATACCGATCAAATAATTGGGGGTCAGTACCATGTCAATGAAATGGACTATTTTTGCATTAACCGTTTTGACGGTATTCAGTGTATCGTCTTTTGCAGCAAAACCTGTGCGGGAGCCGGCCACAACGGCACCGGAAGTGTTCTCGGTCAAAGTTGATTATGTCAATGGTTTTATCATCGTTGATGGTACTAATCTCGACCCTGCCTCCGCTTCCGCGACCATAGCAGGCGTTAACCTGACCGTTGACGGGAGTTCGACAGACACCGCTCTGCTGTTTCCCTTTTCCGTAGATGTTTCTGCCGTTGTTGATGAACTCGGCACCTATGTATTGATAGTCACTACAGATGGCGGAAGTTTTAGTGTTTCTACATTTATCCCCTTTGCGCTTGTAACTGCGCCACCCCCACCCCCGCCAGGCCCGGACTGCCCCTGTTCAACAGAATGGGATGAAAAGAGCACGACTGCCTCGCCCAACGGCTTTGCCGGTTTGACCCCTTATTGCGGCGAAGATTATGGAGATTTCATTACTGTTCAGTTTTACGACATACCCGAATCCAATTACTGGGTATTGTGGACCTCGTGGAATGCCGCTGAAAGCACCGGCTTTTGTGAACTGTACATAGACGGGCCTTATCGCCCACTGACTACCCAGGCACAGTTTGATGCCTGCGCGGGCTATTTGAATAACATTATCACAGTGTGGGGCAACCAGAATAATACCTGTTTCTACTAGGTCCGGCTCACTCAGCCACCATGCTCCGAATTGGCATAAAGAGCACAAGAGCAATCAAAACCAGCTAACTTTGGGTAGAGGGGAACCATGCCTTTTCGTTAAGCTTCAGATTAGAAATGTCAGGGTAGTTATTGATTTTAAAGGTAGTAATCTTCATGATCATTTAATATACTCTGATTGCAACGTCTAAAACTGTATGGATACATCTGCGGAGACAGGGAAATGTTGGCACTCGTTTTATTGTTTTTGGTAACGTTAGTAATTTCAATATCTGTTATCTGTTTATGGCGTTTGGTATCTAATAAACATATTTTAACGCATGGCTCGCTGGTTAAACCTGCAGGCAAAACACGGATAAGACTCACGGCCCGGCAGGGCTACATATCGGCAACAAACCACAGTTCCAAGGTTAGCACCAAGACTCCCTGGGGTTGGTAGGATTCTTTAAAGCCCCGCTTCCACATTTCAGTTCGCCAACCGGTAGGGCCCGGATATTCGACATCATAATGATGTGTCACACTGGTGGGGCGACTCTGTTAAAATTCGCGTCTTGAATACCGGCCAGAATTCCACCCATGTCAGAACTTCAACAACAAATCGCCCGTAGACGTACATTTGCGATCATTTCACATCCGGATGCGGGTAAGACCACGCTGACCGAAAAACTGTTGTTGTTCGGCGGTGCCATCCAGATGGCCGGTGCGGTCAAGTCCAAGAGAGCGGCCCGCCATGCAACATCCGACTGGATGAAACTGGAACAGGAACGTGGCATCTCGGTCACCAGTTCGGTGATGCAGTTCTGTTACAGGGATTACATTGTCAATTTACTGGATACACCGGGTCACGCGGACTTTTCCGAAGACACCTATCGCACCCTGACTGCGGTGGATTCTGCCCTGATGGTGATCGATTGCGCCAAGGGCGTTGAGCAACGAACCATCAAGTTGATGGAAATCTGCCGTCTGCGCCAGACGCCGATATTTACCTTTATCAATAAACTTGACCGTGAGGGCCGCGAGCCAATTGAACTACTGGACGAGGTCGAGTCCGTTTTAGGTATACAGTGCGCGCCTATCACATGGCCGATCGGTATGGGCAAGCGCCTCAAGGGTGTCTACCACCTGCTCGATGATGCCGTACATCTATATGAGTCGGGCAAAAACTATGTCACCCAGCAGGCTGAAGTCATCCAGGGCATCGACAACCCCTTACTCGATGAACGCCTGGGTCAATACGACAGCCAGGAGTTACGCGACGAAATAGAACTGGTCCAGGGCGCCAGCCATGAGTTTGATCCACAGGCGTACCTCGACGGCCATCAGACACCGGTCTTTTTTGGTTCTGCCATCAATAATTTCGGTGTAACTCCGCTGCTCGAATCATTCGTTGAGCACGCACCTCCACCCGAATTCCGGGCAACCACCGGCCGTGACGTGCTAAGCGATGAACCCACCCTGACCGGTTTTGTTTTCAAGATACAAGCCAATATGGATCCGGCCCACCGTGACCGCATCGCTTTTATGCGTATCTGTTCAGGCCGTTTCGCGCAGGGCATGAAAGTAAGGCACGTCCGGCTCAAAAAAGACATCAAGATTCCGAATGCGCTGACGTTCATGGCACAGGACCGGGGTCATGTTGAGGAGGCCTGGCCGGGTGACATCATTGGCATCCACAATCATGGCACCATCGCCATCGGCGACAGTTTTACCGAAGGTGAAAAGCTTCAGTTTACCGGTATCCCCAACTTTGCTCCCGAGCTATTCCGGCGCGCACAACTGCGTGACCCGCTCAAGCTCAAGGCCCTGCAGAAAGGCTTGCTGCAGTTATCCGAAGAAGGGGCAACCCAGTTTTTCAGACCATTGCTGGGCAACGAACTGGTCCTCGGCGCAGTGGGTGTGCTGCAATTTGACGTGGTTGCCTATCGGCTGAAAAGCGAATATAACGTAGACTCTGTGTTTGAGAACGTTAACGTGCAAACCGCGCGCTGGGTCAGTTGTGATGACGAAAAGATGCTGAAGGAATTTACAGACCAGTTAATGAGTAACCTGGCCCGTGATGCTGCGGATCAGCTGGTCTACCTGGCACCAACCCGGGTCAATCTGCAATTAACCGAAGAGCGCTGGCCGGATATCAGGTTTTCCGCAACCCGCGAAACCCTATTGTTCGCAGAATGAGCACTTGAGCACCGCTTCAAACCGAATTCGAGACCTGTTCCCCGACAAGGGAAGACGCAGCCTAATTTGGGGCATTGCCTTGCCGATCATGGGCGGCATGATGTCGCAAAACATTTTAAACCTGGTGGATATTGGCATGGTCGGCCACCTCGGTGATGCAGCACTGGCAGCCACCGGTATCGGCAGCTTTACCAATTACCTGGCCATTTCCTTCATTATCGGCTTATCAGCAGGTGTCCAGGCCCTGGCGGCACGGCGACTGGGAGAAGACCGGCTTGACGAAACCGCTGTACCACTGAATGGCGGACTGTTCCTGGCACTGATAATCGGTTTGCCGCTGTGCGCTGTTTTGTACCTGGCCATACCTGCTACCTATTCTTTCCTGAGTAACGACCCCGAGGTTATTGAGCAGGGCGTCCCCTATTTGCAGGTCAGAATTCTCAGCATGGTCGCGGTGGGTATGAATTTTTCTTTCCGCGGTTACTGGAGCGCCATCCACATGACCGGCGTGTACCTGCGGACACTGCTGATAATGCACGCCTGTAATATTTTTCTAAACTGGGTACTGATATTCGGTAACCTCGGTGCACCGGAAATGGGTGTGTTCGGTGCAGGGCTTGCGACCACCATATCGTTGTATATCGGCACTGGCCTGTATTTCTTTTTTGCCTACCGGCACGCACGTGACAAGGGTTTCCTGAATCGTGTTCCCACCCGCAGCACCCTGTGGCAACAGCTCAGGCTTTCTCTGCCCGCGAGTCTTCAGCAGGTATTTTTCTCAGCCGGCCTGGTGACGCTGATGTGGATTGTCAGCCAGATTGGCACAGCTGAAGTCGCCGCGGTGAACGTGCTAATGACTTTTCATATCACGGCCATCCTGCCTGCCTTCGGACTCGCACTTGCGGCGACCACGCTAGTGGGCAATGCGCTTGGAAGAGGTGACATAGAAGATGCCGTCTTGTGGGGCTGGAATGCGGCCGCCATCAGCCTGGTTTATGGCATTCTTATCAGTCTGCTGCTGATCCCGTTTGCCGACCCCTTACTCGGTCTGTTTCTCACCAACCCCGAAACCCGTCAACTGGCCTATTGGCCGATGATACTCTGGGCCCTGGTGATCGGTTTCGATACCACCGGCATGGTCTTGATGAACGCTTTGATTGGGGCTGGTGACACCCGCCGCAGCATGTGGATCAGCGTTATTGCCCAGTGGGTATTTTTCCTGCCGTTAGCATTTGTCGCCGGACCGGTACTGGGTTTTGGTCTACTGGGGATATGGCTCGTGAACAGTGCCTACCGGACCGGTCAGGCGGTGGTATGTATACAAAGCTGGGCCGCAAGACGTTGGGTCGGAATCAAGCTTTAGTTTGCCAGCCACCAAGAAAGCCGATACATTGCGCCCTTAAGAAAAAAATAATCAAACCCACCTTAAGATTTATTGGAGCATCGAATGATTAGCAGCATTGCCTTTGGTTTATTCGGATTGGCTGTATTAATCTCGGTTGCCTTTTCATTTTCCCGGCACAAGAAATCCATTGACTGGAAACAGGTTGCGGCCGGTATTGGTTTGCAAGTCGTTTTTGCGATCATTGTCATCATGGTACCAGGCGGGCGTGAATTCTTTGATGCCATCAGCCGGGTATTTGTGAAGGTCATCGACTTCGCAATGGTCGGTGGAGAGTTCATATTCGGCGACATGACCAGCTACGAAAAATTCGGGTTCATTTTTGCCTTCCAGGTGCTACCCACCATTATCTTTTTTGCTTCCCTGATGAGTGTGCTCTATCACATCGGTTTGATGCAGAAAATTGTGCAGGGCATGGCCTGGGTCATGCAGAAGTTTTTACGTGTCAGCGGTTCTGAGTCACTGTCGGTCGCGGCCAATGTATTTATCGGTCAAACCGAGGCACCGCTGGTGGTCCGGCCGTATATTGCCAAGATGACCGAGTCAGAGCTATTCACGATGATGGTTGGTGGTATGGCCACCATTGCCGGCGCTGTACTGGCTGCCTATATCGCCATGCTCGGTGGCGCGGATGAGGCGCAAAGATTGTTCTACGCCAGGCATTTGCTGGCCGCCAGCGTAATGGCAGCCCCGGCGACTATCGTGATTGCCAAACTGCTGAGACCGGAAACCGAGGAATCCCTGACCAAGGGTACGGTGCACCTGGAAATTGAGAAGACCGCAACCAATGTCATCGAGGCAGCGGCAAATGGCGCGGCAGATGGTGTCAGGCTTTCATTGAATGTTGCCGGTATGTTACTGGCGTTTGTTGCCCTCATCACCATGATCAACTACCCATTGGCATGGATTGGTGAAATTACAGGTATTTCAATCTTGACCGGACAGGAACTGAGCATGTCATTGATCCTGGGTTATCTGCTGTCACCACTGGCCTGGATCATCGGCGTTCCATGGAGCGAAGCAACCATCGTTGGTGGCTTGATCGGTGAAAAAATTGTCCTCAATGAGTTTGTTGCCTACCTGCACCTGGGCCAGATCAAGGATACTCTCTCAGAACATTCCGTATTGATTTCGACCTACGCCCTGTGCGGCTTCGCCAACTTCTCATCCATCGCCATACAACTCGGTGGTATTGGCGGCCTGGCACCCAACCGCCGTTCGGATATCGCACGCCTGGGTTTACGCGCAGTACTGGGTGGAACACTCGCCACCATGATGACAGCCACCATTGCAGGAGTTCTTACCCAACTGGCAGCTTAGGAGCCTGTTGGATTTAACATGTCGAATCACTCACAATTTGACCTGCTAAAGGAACGGCGTTTCATGCCGTTCTTTATTACCGGTGCGCTTGGTGCCTTTAACGACAATGTGTTCAAGAATGGGCTGGCTGCAATGCTGGTTTTCAGCAGCGCCCAGTTGGCCGGCCTGAATACCAACCAGATCGTCAACCTCAGCGCGATGGTCTTCATACTGCCGTTTTTCCTGTTTTCGGCAGTATTCGGTCAAATCGCGGACAAATACGAAAAATCGATACAGATCAGACGTATCAAGCTGTTTGAAGTATTTATCATGCTGGCTGCCACACTCGGTTTCTGGCTCAATAGCTTGCCCCTGTTACTGATTGTCCTGTTCATGCTGGGCTTTCAGTCCACCATGTTTGGCCCGATCAAGTACGGCATCATTCCCCAGGTTCTGAAAACCCGTGAGCTGATCGGTGGTAACGCACTGGTCGAGATGGGGACTTTTGTCGCAATTCTCGCTGGCACCATTGCCGGCCCCCTGTTGATGGCAATCGATGCAGAGTGGCCCGTCTGGGTGAGTGGTACGGGCCTGGTGATCGCTATCGCCGGCTACTGGGTAAGTCGCGGTATTCCCGAGGCGCCACCGGTTGCCCCGGACCTGAAGGTCAACTGGAACTTCGTCACCGAAACGATCAGGAATATTGGCTTCATCGGGGAGAATCGTGTTGTTCTCAACAGTGTGCTGGGTATTTCCTGGTTCTGGTTTTTTGGTGCAACATTCCTCGTCCAGATCCCCAGTTATTCAGAAAATGTTTTGGGTGGCGATGCTGCTCTCATGTCCACTTTGCTGGCCATGTTCATCATCGGTATCAGCAGCGGTTCGCTGTTGTGTGAACGTCTTTCCGGCGGACAGGTTGAAATAGGACTGGTGCCGCTCGGTGCAATAGGACTGACTGTTTTTGGCATTGATATGTACTTTGCCAGTCCCTCCACACTCATGCTTTATGTGGGCCTGGGAGATTTTTTTGCGGTGGCGGCCAATTGGCGAATCGTGTTTGACCTGTTGATGATCGGTATATTCAGCGGCTTTTACATCGTACCCCTGTACGCTTTGGTTCAAGAGCGCACCACGCCAAGCCATCGTTCCCGGGTAATTGCCGGCAACAACATCCTCAATTCCCTGTTCATGGTAGTTTCCGCGATTATCGCCATGTTATTGCTAGGTAGCGCCGGTTTTACCATCCCTCAATTATTCTTGTTTACGGCCCTCCTTAACATGGTTGTGGCCATCTATATTTTCAGTCTTGTACCCGAATTCCTGATGCGCTTCCTGGTCTGGATACTGATTCACACGATTTACCGTGTAGAGGTCAAAGGGATGGAAAACATACCGGATAGCGGACCGGTCATCGTTGCAGCCAACCATGTCAGTTTTGTTGACCCCTTAATCGTCGGCGGTGTCATCAGGCGCCCGGTACGTTTTGTCATGTACCACAAAATCTATAACACGCCGATAATGAAGTACGTTTTCAAAGCCGGTAAAGCCATACCCATTGCATCCCATGCTGAAAGCCCGGAAATACTCGCAAAGGCCTATGAAAGCATGCATGAAGTGCTGGGTGATGGTGACGTACTCGGCATTTTCCCGGAAGGCGGTATCACCTCGACTGGTGACATCATGACCTTCAAAAAAGGGGTTGAGAAAACTGTGGGTGAGCAACCGGTTGACGTAGTGCCAATGGCACTTTGTAATCTGTGGGGTTCCTTGTTCAGTCGCCGCGACCCTCTACACAAAAGAAGGCCTTATAAATTCCGGGCATTGATTGAATTGCGTATTGGGCCACCCATTCCACCTGAAGAACTGACAGCTGAACGCCTGGAAAACGAGGTTCGCGAACTCAGGGGTGAAGATCGTTAGCCTTACGGCCTTGGAGATGAACATTTCCAGCAATGGGTAAAGGCCGGTTCCTGTGGTGTGCCGCACTTCGGACAGTCCCAGGCCTGCATGGGTTCACTGTTTTGCTGATCATGCAATTCCCCGATTAACTCTTTCGCACGAGGGGCATCACTTTCGTTCAGCACCCATAATTGCGGAACCACTTCTACGAATGGTAATTCACCCGCACCTGACGTACCGAACTGATTTTTCAAAAAGGTGTCGATACCATTGGATTCAAGCACTGACTGGTAATGACCCACCAGCATAATATCGAAATCTTCAAAAACCTTGATCATATCCATACATCCTGAATCTGAATCCCGAAAGATACACTACAATGGCAGACACTATGAAAAAAATCACACGAAGCAAACAGGACTGGCAGGCACAACTCGATGCCGAACAGTATCGCGTCACCCGTGAAGCCGGCACCGAGGCGCCACACAGCGGTAAATATTGTGATCATACCGGGGAAGGCTTCTACCTATGTGTGTGTTGCGAACATCCCCTGTTCGATTCCGGGAGCAAGTACCACTCCGGTTGTGGCTGGCCCAGTTTCCATGGCGAGCTTGATACGGCGGAAGTGGTACAGCGTCCGGATACCAGCCATGGAATGCACCGCATCGAACTTTTATGTCCCGCCTGTGACGCCCACCTGGGACACATCTTTCCCGATGGGCCGCCACCAACCGGACAACGATATTGCATCAACTCGGCATCACTGAAATTTGTGGATGATATAAATCACAAAAAATGATTCTCCGCCTTTTATTGGTTTTGTGTCTCACCGCCTGCTCCGGCCCGTCCTATTACCTGCAGGCGATGTCGGGCCAGAACAAGCTGATGAAGTCGCGTCAGGATATTCAATCACTCCTGGATGATCCGGCAACCCCGGAAGAGCTTGCCGGTCATCTTAAGACCGCTGAACAGATCAAGGAATTTGCACAAGACGAACTGGATTTGCCGTTAGACGGTAGTTACTCGAGCTATGTTGAAGTTGAAGGCGAGGCGTTGGTATGGAATGTCGTTGCCACCGGGGAGTTCTCCCTGCAGCCGAAAAAATGGTGTTTCCTGGTGGCAGGTTGCGTGCCCTACCGGGGATTTTTTGCAAAGCAAAAAGCCCGGAAATCCGCCGATCGTTTGTCTCAAAAAGGCATGGATGTCATTGTTTCACCTGCCGCTGCTTATTCCTCACTCGGGTGGTTCAACGACCCCCTGCTCAGCACCATGTTTTCCGATTCAGATTCCCGCCTCGCCGCCTACCTCTTCCATGAACTGGCCCATCAACGTCTGTATAACAAAAATGACGGCCTCTTCAACGAGGGATACGCCAATTTTGTCGAGCAAGCCGGGGTCAGGTCATGGCTGGAATTCAAGCAACGGCCTGATGAGCTAAAAAGGTGGCAGCAACTTCAGGAAGTGAGCAGTGATTTTTCCAGCCTGGTGGGAAAATCGCGTACTGATCTCTACAAGCTATACCACAGCAACCAGACCGAAACTGCCATGAGGCAGCAAAAAGCGGAGATCTTTGCTTCTCTTGAGCATGACTATCACAAACTCAGCAACGAAAAATGGCAGGGAAAGCGTTACTACTCATCCTGGTTTAAAGAACCTCTCAATAATGCCAGGCTGGCACTGTACAATACCTATGAAGGCAGCCATTGTGCATTCCAGAGATTATGGGATCAAAGCGGGGGTAACTGGCAGAAGTTTCACCAATTGGCTGAACAGAAATCCTCACTGCAAAAAGATGAACGGCGGGAATGGTTGAATCAAACATGTCCAGAGATTGCACCGCAAACCGATTTGTGACAACTTGCTCTCTGAATCACACCGGCGTGTTGTAAAAATTCATGACCCAGAACAACGAATCCCTTGCTACAATGCGCGCGCTGACCCTGTTCAAATACGGCGCCAATTTGTGATTCGAATAAACTCCAGAGCATCCATACTGATAACGGCCATAGGCGTCGCCCTTATGGTGTTTTGGGAGCCTGTATTCGCTGACGAAACCGGTGTACCGCAACTGTCCTGCCCCGGACCAAGCCTTGCGCCGATGGTTGAAAACACGCCGGACCGCTCAGACTCACCCATCTCTGTGAAAACACGGCAATTCGATGCCAGGAAAATGGGAATGGCCGTGGCCCGCGAAGAAGTGGAGTTACGCCGTGCAGACCAGGTACTGACTACCGAACTGCTGGAATACGACACACAAACTGAGATCGTTACGATGCCCGGAAAGGTGTCTTACGAAGATTCGGTTATGTACATCAATGGCACCAGTGCAAAATACAACTTCCTCGAAGAGAGCGGTGAATTTATTGATGTCGATTACGGCATTGTAGGCTCCAGTGCAAGAGGTACGGCAACGGAGGTTACACTCGAGGCAGGCGATCATTCCATATTGCATCACTTGCAGTTTACGACCTGTCCGGGAGAAACACCCGAATGGCTGTTGAGAGCAAAGGAACTCGACCTGGACTTTGAAGAAGGCATGGGCACCGTAAAGGGTGCGCAGCTCAGGTTCTTTGACATACCGTTTCTGTATCTGCCCTATATGACATTTCCCATTGATGACCGCCGCAAAAGCGGTTTTCTTTATCCATATATCAGTACCGCCAATGACAATGGCTTCGAATTTAGCATTCCCTATTACTGGAACATCGCACCCAACCAGGACGCCACCATTACGCCTCGATACTTCACCGAGAGGGGCTTCATGCTGACAGGCGAGTACCGGTTTATGACTCGGCGCACCGTCGGTGAACTGGATTTCGACTACCTGCACGATGACAAGAAGACCGGGGAAAGGCGCTTCCATTACCGTTTTGCCCATACGGCCCAATTCAGTCCCCGCTGGTATAGCCAGTTACTGGTTGACCGGGTCAGTGATGATCAGTACTTTCAGGACTTCAGCAACAGTTTGGCCTCGGCTTCAAGACAGTATCTGCGAAGCAAATACGGCATTTATGGCAGCGGCCGCTTCTGGCAATTGCGGACTTATATCGATGATTTCCAGGTGGTTGACGAGGCTGTTAACCTGATCAACAAGCCCTACACACGCCTGCCACGTGTTGTCTTCGATCTTGATCAGCCACTGGGCATCAGGGGCCTGGGGTTTCAGCTGGACGCAGAACTGGTTTATTTTGACAGGGATATCGGCGTTACCGGTGCCCGCCTGGATATTTACCCGCGTTTTATGTGGAACATCGAAACCAACTGGGGCTACGTAAGGCCAAGTGCAGGTTACCGCTATACGCTTTATGATCTGAATTGGCACCAAGTACCCGGCGATTTGGACAGAACACCTGACCGGGGCACGGAAATTCTCAGTTTCGACACCGGCCTGTTCTTTGAACGAGATGGCAAAAATGGAAACCTGCAAACGCTGGAACCCCGTTTGTTTTATCTCTATGTACCGTATGAAGACCAGAAAGGTATCCCCATATTTGACACGGCACCCTATACCTTCGGTTTCAGCCAGTTGTTTCACTACAACCGCTTTACCGGTGCAGACCGCCAGTCAGATGCCAACCAGTTGACGCTGGCCCTGACCACCCGCACCATAGACCAGGTCAATGGGCGTGAACTGTGGAGTTTGAGTTTTGGCCAGATTCTCTACTTTGAAGACCAGAGAGTGCTATCGATCGACGACATACCCTTGCTAAGTGAAGATTCCTCCCCGTTCATTGCAGAGTTAGTGGTTAACCTGACAAATCGCCTCAACGCCCGCATCGGCACGCAATGGAGTTGGCAAGATAATAATTTTGATGTCGCCGTGCTGGGCGCAACTTATACCTCACCCCGCGGTTTGCGTCTGGGTGCAGAATACCGTTACAGACGCGGCAGCGTTGACCAGTTTGATATCCGCTACTACCAGCCAATCAATGAGAGCTGGCGTGCGTTGGCCCGGGTAAACTATTCATTGCTGGATTCCGATTTGTTGTCGGCTGAAGCAGGCATTGAATACGATAGTTGCTGTTGGGCAATTCGTATGGTCGCCAAACGTTTCCTCAGAAACCGCGAGGGAGACCATCGTGATGCCCTCTATGTCCAGCTGGTACTCAAAGGGCTGGGTGATTTCGGGCGTAAAACCGCACCACTTTTTTACGACCTTGCCTACTGATACTCGATACCTCCCGGCAAGCGACTGACGAGACAGGAACATGCTCAAGACACAGATCAAGACAAACGATATCCTCCAGGGTGTACGTTATGAAATCCGCGGCGAACTGGCCGCACGTGCCGTCGAGCTTGAGCGACAGGGTTACGAGATTATTTCACTGAACATCGGCAACCCCGGTCTGTTCGGTTTCCGCACGCCGGAGACCATGCGACTGGCGATGATTGAAAACCTGGGCCAGAGTGAGGCCTATTGTCATCAGAAGGGCATTTTTCCAGCCCGTGAAGCAGTCGTGATGCAGCAACAGGGACGCGGCGTGATGGATGTCACGGCAGACGATGTTTTCATAGGCAATGGTGTCAGCGAGTGTATCGACCTGACCCTGCGTGCGATGCTCAACAGTGGTGACGAGGTTTTGATTCCCAGCCCGGATTACCCCTTATGGAGCGCTTCGGTTGCCCTCAACCACGGCACGCCGGTCTACTACCGTTGCCAACCGGAGAACGGTTTTCAGCCCGACCCGGATGAAATACGCAGCCTGTTGACCAAACGCACCCGTGCGATTGTGCTGATCAACCCCAACAACCCTACCGGTGCAGTCTACAGCCGTGAACTGCTTGAAGAAATTGCGGCCATTGCCGAACAGAATCAACTGGTGGTGTTCAGCGACGAAATATACGACGAAATGCTTTATGGCAACGCGAAGCACATTCCAATGGCAACACTGGTGCATGACACCCTGTGTGCGACCTTTAATGGGTTGTCCAAGGTTTACCGGGCCTGCGGTTACCGGGTCGGATGGGTGGCTTTTAGTGGTGACAGGGAAAATGCCAGGGACTACCTGCACGCAGTCGAACTGGTCGCTTCGTTGAGACTATGCGCCAATGTACCCGGACAATGGGCCGTGCAAACCGCATTGGGAGGCTACCAGAGCATACTGGAACTGACCTCCCAGGGTGGTCGCCTGTTCCAGGCGCGGCAGGCCGTCATTGATGGCGTCAATAACAGCAAATTTATGTCACTGGTCGAACCCGACGGTGCAATGTATGCGTTTCCTGCCATTGATACCAGCATGTTCAGTTCATTCGATGACCAGGCTTTTGCTATGGAGTTGCTGGAGAAAAAACACGTGCTGATTGCACCGGGCAGTAGTTTCAATGTGCCCTATCGGAATCATTTCCGGCTGACCACTTTGCCAACCGACCGCAAGATGCAAACCGTTTTTGAGCGCATGGAAGACGTCCTTGAAAGCATGCAGACGAGATGAAAACAATAGAAATCCTGACGACAGCTGTCTCTGGTATCGGTTAAAATAGGCGGTTCGGTATTAAACAGGCAACTTTTTGGTATTGCTACACTCAAATACCGGACAAAGGAATATGGGAAAATCCCGGAGACAAGTCTTTATGAGAAGTTTTAAGCACCCTGCAGTTTGGGTCATGTGCATCGCCCTGCTGTCACCCGTGGCAAGCAATACGGCGATGGCGCAAAACACTGTCCAGATCGATTCTATCGTTGCACTGGTAGATGACGACGTCATTCTTCGCAGTGAACTGGAAATCGCCACCAAGGGTATCGTCGATAGAATACGTCAGCAGGGTGGAGATCTTCCACCGAAAAGCCTGCTTGAAAAGCAGGTACTCGATCGGTTGATCATCCGTCGTCTGCAACTGCTCAGGGCATACCAGACGGGCATCAGGATCAGTGATGCCGATATTGACCAGTCGATGATGATGCTTGCCCAGCAGAACCAGATTTCGCTGATGCAATTGCGCCAGGTGATCGAGGCCGATGGCGAAGATTTCGCTGAGTTTCGCCAGAATATTGGTGAAGAGATGATGACCGAACGCCTGCGCCAACGGGTTGTCAACAGCATGGACCCCATTACCGAAACCGAAATTGATATCCTGCTGGCTTCCGAGGGTTACAGCACCGGTGAATATAATATTTCACATATCCTGATCGGTATGAGTGAAGGCGCCACACCACCACAGATTGCCGCCGCGGAAACTAAAGCAAACAATGTTTACCAGCAACTGGAAGAAGGTCTGGATTTCGCATCGGCCGCCATCAGCTACTCTGATGCACAGGAAGCGCTGGAAGGTGGCCTGGTCGGTTGGCGGGATCTTAATTCCGTTCCGGTTGTCTTTTCCGAGTCGATCAAAAACCTGAGAGCAGGCCAGATGACGACACCGATCCGCAGCCCTGCCGGCTTCCATATTATCAAGGTCAATGATTACCGCGAGCGTTCCCAGGTGTTGGCAACCGAATACCATGCCCGCCATATCATGGTCGAAACCAATGACCTGGTCGGCCCAAGAGAGGCCATGGAGCAGATTCGTGACATTCACCAACAACTCATCGACGGTGCAGATTTTGCCGAGCTTGCGAGGGAATACTCCGATGACGTGTCGAGCGCCAACCTGGGTGGCGATATGGGCTGGTTTTTGCCAAAGGCATTTGGCGAGCGAATGGAGCAAACTCTCACAGCAATGGATGATGGTGAGATCAGCGAAGCGTTTCAAACTGAATCGGGCTGGCACATCATCGAGCGCCTTGGTACACGTGAGAAAGATGTCACCGTGGAATCCACCCGTAATGCAGCGCGTGCCAACCTTCAACAACGAAAAATGGATATCGAGGTTGAGCAGTTCTTGCAGCAGATGCGTGACGAGGCCTTCGTAGAAATCAGGCTGGATAGCTGAGCACCGTTTCAGCTTCGGCAACATAACCGCCAGGCAAAACATGCGACAGCGATCATGATTAAGGAAAACCCCGTGCTCGCCCTGACACCCGGCGAGCCTGCCGGTGTGGGACCCGAATGCACCGTGCGCCTGGCCCATGAACATCCCCAATTACGTCTGCTGACCGTTGCAGACCCCCAATTATTGGCCACTGCTGCCGATGCCCTCGGGGTCGATATAGCGGTCAAAGCCTGGCAACCCGGTGACAAGATCATGCCGGGTCAAATCAACTGCTATCCCGTGGCAATGGCTCAAGCGGTCAAACCTGGTCATCCAGATCCTGCCAATGCGGCTTACGTGGTAGAAACGATAAAATCGGCCGTCAGGCTAGTACGGGCCGGCCACGCTTCGGCACTGGTCACCGGACCGGTACACAAAGGTGTCATTAATGACGGTGGGATCGCGTTTAGCGGCCACACTGAACTGCTTGCTGAGCTTGCCGGCATGAAAAAGGTGGTTATGATGCTGGCCGCCGGAAGTCTGCGGGTGGCACTGGTGACGACACATCTGCCACTACGCGATGTAGCCGACGCAATCACCATTGAGAATGTCCGCAGCAGTTTACGTATTACCGATAAGGAACTGCGTACCCGTTTTGGAATCAGCGATCCGGTGATCCAGGTCCTGGGGTTGAACCCGCATGCAGGGGAAGGCGGTCACCTCGGTCATGAAGATGCCCAGGTTATTCAAAAGGTCATCGAGGAATGCAGGGCGGAAGGTATTCAAGCCCTTGGGCCGGTACCCGCTGATACGGCATTCACGCCCACCCGGCTGGCGGCCTGCGATGCCGTGCTGGCTATGTACCACGACCAGGGACTACCAGTGCTCAAACATGCGGGTTTTGGCAAAGCTGTCAATATCACACTGGGTTTGCCATTTATCCGGACCTCGGTTGATCATGGTACCGCTCTGGATATCGCCGGAAAAAACCGGGCCGACGCCAGCAGCATGTACACCGCCGCCTGCGCTGCACAGGACATGTGCCGTTGAGACACAAAGCACGTAAACGGTTTGGCCAAAACTTTCTGCATGACCATCAGGTCATTGATCGGATCATAGCGAGCATCGCACCCAGATCATCGGACCTGCTGGTTGAAATCGGTCCGGGCCAGGCAGCACTTACCCGGCCTTTGCTCGACAGCGGAGCTGAACTGCACCTCATCGAGCTTGACCGCGATCTTGTCGCAAAACTCGAGGAACAGTTTGCCGGCAACTCCAATATCACCATTCATTCCTGCGACGCGTTAAAGGCGAACCTGCCTGAATTGACCGGCCATCGGCCGTTCAGGCTGATTGGCAACCTGCCCTATAACATCTCCACACCACTGATATTCCACATACTGCAATGGAGTGACCTGGTGGTTGATATGCACTTCATGCTGCAAAAGGAAGTGGTTGATCGTATGGCTGCCGCACCGGGTAGCCGTACCTATGGCCGTCTGTCGGTGATGACCCAGTTCCGTGCCGATGTCAGGCCGCTATTTGATGTACTGCCGGAAAGTTTCTCACCGGTGCCAAAGGTTTGCTCGAGCATCGTCCGTTTACAACCCCTTAAAGAGCCGCCTGCGGATGCGGGCTCGTTTGAACGACTGGCAAAGGTAGTAACCGCCGCATTCTCAATGCGTCGCAAAACACTGCGTAATAGTCTCAGTAGTGTTTTATCCGAGGAGCAGATCATCGAGGCAGGCATCGACCCGGGACAACGTGCGGAACAACTCGACCTGTCGCAGTTTGCCGCACTTGCCCGATCACTACCGAATGATGCAAACTGAGCATCAATAACATTCCCATTGGCACAGAGCAGTTGTCATGACAAAAACACTAATCGTTGATGTGATCGCACAACCCGAATTTCTCGGCAAGCACGAGGATAAGTTTGCCTTCGCCTATACGATTAACATCACCAATCGCTCTGAGCAAAACATCACCCTGCGAAATCGCCACTGGATCATTACGCATGCCGATGGTGCAACGGAAGAAGTGATTGGCGAGGGCGTTATCGGTAAAACACCGGAACTGGCTCCAGGTAAATCCTACAGCTATACCAGCGGAGCACTGATTCCCACCCCGATAGGTTCGATGCGGGGTTCTTACGGTTTTGTCACCGACGACGGCGTTTCCTTTCGTACGGAAATTCCCGAGTTCACCCTGCACACACCTGACGCGCCGCTGCATTAGCCGCTCTGGGTTACCATAATGAGTACCTATCTGATTGGCGATATACAGGGTTGTTATAGCTCGCTTCATCGTTTGCTGGAAGCCATTCACTTTGACCCGGAAAATGACCGCTTGTGGTCATGTGGTGACCTCGTCAACCGAGGTGGAAAATCACTGGAAGTATTACGCCTGTTAAAAAGCCTCGGGTCATCGGTCAGTGTGACACTCGGCAACCATGATCTACACCTGTTAGCAAATTACCACCGGTATCCACAGGGAAATTCAGGCAATTCTGAATTTGATGCCATATTCGCTGCTCCGGAATGTGACGAGTTGATTGAATGGCTGATCAAATTTCCACTCGCCAGTTGGTCCGAGGAGTTTCAATTACTGCGTGTTCATGCCGGCGTCATACCACAGTGGGACTGGCAGGCTGCGATCAGCGCATCTGATGAAGTATCCACAATTTTACAATCCGACCAGCGTGGTGAATTTTTCAAGCGAATGTACTCAAACAAGCCCAGGCTCTGGCGTGAAGAGAGAACCGGTTGGAAACGCGTGCGCCTGATTACCAATATTTTGACCCGCCTGCGTTTCTGCGATGAACTGGGCCGCGGAATCTATAACGTATCCGGCCCACCGGGATCCCAACCGAACCACTACAAACCCTGGTTCAAGCACAAACACCGGCAAACCCGGGATATCACCGTCGCTTTCGGACATTGGGCAGCGCTGGGCTTGCGTGTGAAAAAACGCTATTTCGCCATGGATTCCGGTTGTGTATGGGGCGGCAGGCTAAGCGCCCTGAAACTGGAAGACCACACCATCTACCAGGTCAAGTGCACAGAAAACTAATGTGGTGCGCAACAAGATATGCGCCACGCCATGACCCAATCTTACCTTTTGCCTTTGCACTTGATGGTTGAAATTTCATCAGGGCGCCAAGGCTGCACGGTACCTTACTTCCGGACTCGCTCAGGCACATACCCCAGGGCACCCTCTCGACCGTTTTACAGTCTCACCTTGTCCATGTGTCGCTCATACTCGGCTTCCTGCCTCGTAAGGTCCTGAAGTAAGGTACCGCACACCCTCGGCTTTGTGGGTAACCTAAAAACGTTGGTTTCAGATAGAAGGACTTAGGAAAGGTTGAAGCTGGGGTGGGGTATTCACTTACCAGGACCTTACGAGGCAGGAAGCCGAGGAAGAGCCTACACGGACGTACTTGCGGCGTGTCATGGTAAGTGAATACCCCGCCCCAGCGCCCCCACTTTGTGAACAGAAAGAACTTCAAGTAAAACCACCGCGTAATTGGCGTTATCCAAGTGTGCGGTTAAGCTCAATAATCCGGTAAGCAAGTTTGTTCTTGTCATCAACCGGAAAAAGTTCTTCGGAAATCTGTGACCATTGCCCATCATCCCATTCGGGAAACCAGGTATCCGCCTCCGGTTCGATATCAATCAAGGTAAGCACCATTCGCCGTGCAAGCGGCAGGGCCAGCGCATATAACTGGCCTCCCCCGATCACCATGACTTCGTTGGATTCCGAAATATCAACAGCACCTTCAAGCGAGGTGGCAAGATCGACACCTTCAGCATGAAAGTCGGGATTCCTGCTTACTACGATGTTCTGGCGACCCGGTAATGGCCGGCCAATGGCCTGCCAGGTCTTGCGGCCCATCACGATGGACTTGCCCATGGTGGTCTTTTTAAAATGCTGTAATTCTGCGGGCAAATGCCAGGGCATGCGACCTTCCAGGCCAATCGCCCTGTTGTTACCCATTGCTGCTATCAATGTGACCGACTTTTTCATTTCAGACTGCTATCGGTGCCTTTATACCGGCATGACACTGGTAGTCTTGCAGATCGAAATCTTCAAAATCAAAATCAAAAAGATCCCTTTTCTCAGGATTGATCTTCATGACCGGTAACGGAAACGGTTCACGCGCCAGCTGCTTTTCAACCTGCTCCATGTGATTCAGGTAAATATGTGCATCCCCCAGTGAAATGATGAAATCTCCAGGTTCAAGATCAAGCACCTGGGCGATCATCATGGTCAGTAATGCGTAGGACGCAATATTGAATGGCACGCCAAGAAATACATCGGCGCTGCGTTGATACATCTGGCAACTGAGTCTGCCATTGGCCACATGAAACTGAAACAGCATGTGGCAAGGCGGCAAGGCCTGCAGACCGGCGCGGGCATTTGCCTGCGGGCTCTGTGTCTCGTCCGGCAAGACCGCCGGGTTCCAGGCCGACACTATATGGCGGCGGGAATCCGGTCTGCTGCGCAGGTCTTCCAGCAACTGGCTAATCTGGTCGATGTGCCTGCCATCCGGTGAAATCCAGTTACGCCACTGGGCCCCGTAAACCGGGCCGAGATCACCACTCTCATCCGCCCACTCATCCCAGATCGTGACACCGTTTTCATTCAGGTAAGCCACATTGGTCTCACCTTTTAGAAACCACAGCAGCTCATGAATAATGGAGCGCAGATGCAGCTTTTTGGTGGTCACACAGGGAAACCCCTGGGACAGGTCAAAACGCATCTGGTAGCCAAACAGGCTGATGGTGCCGGTACCGGTTCTGTCTTCTTTTCGACTGCCCTTATCGAGAATATCTTGCAAAAGTTGCAGATAGGTTTTCATGGTTCTGAGTTAGCCCTGTTTTGTTGGTGTATTGGCATGCCCTGCATACCACATGATGATAAAACCTGCGGCTATCATCGGTAAAGATAACAGCATACCCATGGTCAACCAGTCCATGGCAAGAAATCCCAGGTGCTGATCCGGTTCGCGGAAAAATTCCGCGACCAGCCTGAATGCGCCATAACCGATGAGAAACAGACCGGAAACAGATGCAGCCGCTCTTGGCTTACGTGAATACCACATCAGGATAATGAACAGCGCCAGCCCTTCAAGGCCGGCCGGGTATCCCTGGCTTGGATGCCGCGCAAGGTGATCCAATGCACCGGAGTTCCATGCCTCGTTGAGCGCGGTCGTCTCGCCCGCACCGAAACCGGTGGATTTGGCAAAGATCATGGCCCAGGGCACATCGCTCAGACGGCCCCATAACTCACCACCGATAAAGTTACCCAGGCGCCCGAATGCCAACCCCAGTGGAACCATCGGTGCGACAAAATCTGCAACCTGCCAGAATGACCGGCGAGTACGCCTGGCGAACCAGAGCATGGCAACGATCACACCCAGCAAACCACCATGGAAAGACATGCCGCCATCCCAGAGTTTGACTATCGACAAGGGATTTTGCAGCAACAGGTCAGAGGCGTAGAACAACATGTAACCCATGCGGCCGCCAATGATCACACCAAGCATGCCGTAGAACAGAACATCGCTGACATCCTGTTTGCTCCAGCCCCACCAGCGCTGGCTCATGGCCCGGTGGTTGCCGATCATCCAGAATGACAGGAACGCGAGCAGGTACATGACACCATACCAGTGTATGTCCAATGGACCGATGGATACCGCGACGGGATCGATATTGATCAATAGATACTTGGATTGCACCGGGTCATTCCCCTCGGGGACAGAATAAGAATCGCAGGCAGCATATGACAGACTCGAGAGACTGGCAAGCCACGACTTGTATCAATTTGTAAACGTCGTTAAAGCAACACACCACGATGTTGGGGTACACTGCTACGCGTTTAAAAGCAGTCATACAGACCAGGTCATAAAAAAATGCTTGAACTTGCTTTACCGAACATGCACGCACTGGCGGTAATGATCATGATCGTGATCGCACTCGCTTTGTTTACGCGTGACAACATACCAATGGAGACCACCAGCCTGGTGGTACTGGTGGTACTGGCGATCGGTTTCCAGCTTTTTCCCTACGAATCAGATGGCCAGGTTCTCAAGCCCAGTGACTTTTTTGCCGGATTTGGTAACCGTGCACTGATCGCGGTATCGGCATTAATGGTAGTCGGTCAGGGCCTGATCAGTACCGGTGCACTGGAACCGGTGGGTCGCCTGCTGGCCAGGTTATGGCGACGCAGCCCGGCTTTATCACTATTAATGACCATAGTCATGACCGCTTTTCTCAGCGCATTTATCAACAACACACCCATCGTGGTACTGATGCTGCCGATACTGATCGGGGTTGCAGTCAAGACCGGCGCAGCACCTTCCAGCTCGTTAATGCCTATGGGTTTTGCCAGCATCATCGGCGGTATGGCCACCACCATTGGCTCATCGACGAACCTGCTGGTGGTCAATGTTGCCGCTGACATGGGTATGGAACGCTTCAGCATGTTTGATTTCAGCCTGCCGGTTCTGGCCGCAGGCACCGTGGCTCTCCTGTACCTGTGGTTGATCGCACCGAGAATGCTGCCGAAACGATTGCCGCCCATGAATCGTGGTGTATCGAGGGTATATACAGCACAGATCAGGCTGAATGAGAACAGCCCGTCTGTCGGTCACACACTGGCTGAGGCCATCGCCCGTACCGGTGAAATCATCAAGGTGGAAACCGTCCAGCGCGGCAAGGGTATTTATCAACCCGTTGCCGGATGTAAAGTTACGTGCCGCCGACCGGATCACCACCAGTAGCACCCATCAAAACCTGAGGGAATACGCCCGCCTGCTGGGCGGCACGCTTTACACCGAGGATCACGCGGTAGATTCCAGCCACCCCCTGTCAACCGATGGAACGCAGATTGCAGAAGTTGCCATTACACCCGCTTCAAGTTTGAATGGTGTACGTATTGGAAGCGCTGGTTTGCTGTCACGCTTCGGGCTCAGGTTGCTGGCCTTCAACCGTTTTGAGGGGATGGAAGAACGCGAGTCACCCGGAATCGATGAAACCCGCTTACGGACCGGTGACGTGTTGCTGGTGCAATCGACGCTGGAGAACCTCGGCGAACTCAAACAAAGCCCCGACTTCCTGATTCTCGATGGCAGCATCAAGCTGCCAAGAGCACGCAAGGCACCGGTCGCGCTGGCGGTTATCACCGGTGTTGTGGGTCTGGCCGCGGCCAAGGTCATGCCAATCGAGATCAGCGCATTGCTCGGCTGCCTGGTACTCATACTCACCGGATGCCTGAACTGGAAGGATGCCATCAACGCGCTCAGCACCCAGGTCATTCTGATCATCGTATCCTCACTGGCCCTGGGGCTGGCACTGCTTAAAACCGGAGGTGCAGACTTCCTGGCCAACATGTTTGTATATATCACATTTGGTGCACCACCGGCGATTGTGCTGATGAGCCTGATGATGATGATGGGTGTATTAACGAATGTGGTCTCCAACAATGCCGCTGCCGTCATCGGCACACCGATTGCCATCGGTATTGCACAGCGCCTGGGCCTGCCGCTGGAGCCCTTCGTACTGGCGGTGCTGTTTGGCGCCAACCTCAGTTTTGCGACTCCAATGGCCTATCAGACCAATGTACTGATCATGAACTCGGGTGGTTATAAATTTGGGGATTTCGTCCGCGTTGGCGTACCCCTGACCATCATTACCTGGTTGGTTTTGAGTGGCGTTTTAATATGGGCATATAGTCTTTAAGAATAAAATCCCTAAGGAATAAATATATGAGTGAATCTGGCAAAGCTGCGGGCGTAGTTCGCACCGGTCCCTATCCTGAGCTAACAATTACAGCAGTCTTTGTCGGTTATTTTCTCGGCGCGGTCATTGCGGTCAGTATCGGTTACGCGGCACTGATACTGGGTTTCTCTATAGAAGGCTCCGAACTTGCTGCCATATTGGGTTTTGCGATTTTGCGTGGGATGTTGCGACGCAACTCCATCATTGAGAACAATATCGTGCAAACCATTGCCAGCGGCGTCAACGGTGCCTCCAGTGGTTTGATGTTTTCGGTTCCCGCCATTTTTATTCTCGGCTACGGTATGGACTTCAACCCGATACTGATGACATTCGGGGCCATTGCCGGCGCCTTTATGGGTATTGGTTTCATTATTCCCTTGCGTAAGCAAATGATTGACTATGAGCGGCTGACCTATCCCGGTGGTGTGGCCGTGGCAACCATTCTCAAGTCCCCCGGTGCGGGCATAGAAAAAGCCATATTCCTGCTCATTGCGGCAGCCACCAGTGGTCTTCTGCATTTCCTGAGCCAGTCAACGGGTGTCGAATACTGGGACCTGGGTGGGCTGCTCAACTGGCCTGAATACATGAACGGAATCTGGTACCTGTCACTTCTGTCGGTGGGTGTTGGTTACATTGCCGGCAAAGGCGGTGTCGCTTTTATCATCGGCGGTTATGTCTGCTACTGGGTGCTGGCACCGTTACTGAGTCATTTTGGCCTGTTCCCGGTAGACCCGGAAACCAGTGCGGTGATCAGTGAGCCTGACAGTCTGCGCCTACTACTGTACCGGCCAGTCGGCATTGGCATGCTGATCGGAGGCGCCGTGGCGGGTGTGATCGTGGCATTTCCAATGATCCTCAGTGCCGTGCGCAGCATGCAGAGTGCAGCGAAATCCAACTCGGCCATGTCGAAAGATGAGATGCCGATCAAACTACTTTATGTCGGCATTGGCGGTGCCGCTATCCTGCTGACTGTTATTGCTGTTTTGTCCACGGAGAAAATGGGCCTCGGCCGTGGGATACTCATGGCAGTCGTGGGCACACTGTGGATCTGGATTGCCGGTGTCATATTGTCCGAAGCCATTGGACGGACCAACTGGTCACCACTTTCCGGCATGACACTGATAGCAGTTACGCTTCTGATCATCATATCCAGCGGTCTTGATGACAATCGTGCAGCCATAGTTTCCGCCATCATGGTGGGCGCGGCAGCCTGTGTTGCCATGTCACAGGCCACCGACCTGATGCTGGATCTTAAAACCGGTTACCTGGTGGGCGCCACCCCGCGTCAACAACAATACGGACAATTTCTCGGCGCGTGGCTGGGCCCTATCCTGATTATGGGTCTGATCTTTGTTCTGCATGAGGCCTATGGTCTTGGCGGGGACAAATTGCCCGCACCGCAGGGCCAGGCACTGGCCAGCATGGTCAACGGAATCATCGGCGGGGATGTTCCCAGCCAGAAATATCTCGCAGGTGCGGGACTCGGTGCTCTATTGAGCCTGGCGTCCCCCGGTCTGGGCATTACGGTCGGGCTTGGATTCTACCTGCCGTTCAGTATTGTGCTGACCTACAGCATCGGTACGCTGCTGCGGGTCATCTCCGACTGGAAACTGGGTGATGAATTTGCCGAAAGCACGGGTATCCCGATCGCAGCCGGCGTCATTGTTGGCGAAGCACTGGTTGGCGTAGGTTTCGCCGTATTCATGATTTTGGGGGCCGTATGAACACCAAAACAATTGCATTGATAGTTATTATGGCCACTTTTTTGGCCGGCGCATTCATCAGCGTGCTGCACCCCACCCAAATTAACTGGACCTGGTTTGTACCGGTACTCGTTGTAGGTCTGATCGCGCTTTACATTTACAGAAAAGCGCATCATGTCGAGGCCAAGGCAAGTCACCGCCTGAGCGGAAACCTGCAGATACTCGAAACCAGTCTTGCCAACATCCTGGGCAACCTGGAAAACCTCAATTCCGACTCGGATAATCTACCGGTTTATGAAGCACGCTTCGAGATTGACCGGCTGCTTCGTGAAGACCTGAACCACTTCGCCAACGCTCGCGAAAGTATGAAACACGTTTTCGGTTTGCAAAATTATGCCGACGTGATGAGTGCATTTGCTGCTGGAGAGCGTTATATTAACAGGGTGTGGTCCGCATCAACGGATGGATACGTGGAAGAGGTACGAAGCTACCTTGAACGCGCAACCCAACAGTTTAGAGAAGCCAGATCATTATTTGCTGAATTTCAACAGCAATACCAGTCGACCCTCTCTTCCGTCTGAAACCATACCGGATATCAAAGTAGTTAATACGAGTGGATTTTGAGATATACTGAAGGTTCAATTGATTAAATATCATGTTTAATGCCATAGCGATTGACGGAAAGCACCGTACTAGATAGAGTGTTCTGTCTGATCATTTCATCAACAAATTTTTTAAAGCCATTGAGACGAAGCATGCTAAACAATAGAAAGATTACCTGTTTAATGTCCTCAGCCTTCATTTTTGCAGTTACCGGTTTGTCTACCCAGGCATTCGCGGCAAGCATTAATGAAGTCATGCAGGAAGGAGAAAACCGCGCGGATGCCGGTGCAACTGCACAAACTCAGATTGATTCGGTCGCCGATCAAACTGAAAAAATCGTAAACGACTACCGGACTGTTACCAAGGTTGTTGATGGACTTAGAGTCTACAACGCATTGCTGCAGACCCAGTTGGATAACCAGCAGGCTGAAATGCAGGCACTGACCGATTCGATCGCCAACGTCGCTTTGATCGAACGTCAGATTATCCCCCTGATGACACGCATGGTTGATGCACTGGACGAATTTGTTCAGCTGGACACGCCTTTCCTTTTGAAAGAGCGTACCGGCCGCGTCGAACGTTTACGCGAAGTGATGGAACGTTCAGATGTATCTGCAGCTGAAAAATTCCGTATCGTTATTGAGGGTTACCAGATTGAAAACGACTACGGTCGTACGATTGAGGCCTATAAAGGCTCAACCGAAATCAACGGTAACCAGCTGGAAGTTGACTTCCTGCGCATCGGACGGGTTTCCTTGTTATACCAGACAGTCGGTGGCGAACACACCGGTGCCTGGGATAAAACAGCAAACGCATTTGTCGAACTGCCACCTGCAACCTATCAGAAGCAGGTTTTAGACGGACTTAAGATTGCACGTAAACAGGTTGCGCCGGATCTACTTGTCGTACCGGTTGGCGCACCAACGAGGGCAATGCAATGAACAGCATAATTAAAAAAATCGGCCTTGCCACCGGCCTCATGTTGGCATTCACCCTGTCTGCCCAGGCTGCAACAGCGATTTCTCTGGATGAGCTACTGGAACAGGTTAAAACAGGTCGCGTTACCGATGCGGCTTCAAACAAGGCAAGGCTCGACGAGTTCCGTGCCAACCGTTCAACTCAAAGCAAGTTGTTGAATGATGAAAAAGCCGAACAGAGACGCCAGGAGCAGGCTTCTGCGCGTATGGAAGCAGAGTTTGAAAGAAACGATCAACAGATCCTGGTTCTTGAACAGGCTTTCCAGGAACGCCTCGGTGGCCTTAAAGAACTATTTGGTGTTCTGCAGCAGGCATCCGGTGATGCACGCGGTCAGTTTGAAACATCAGTAACCCAGATTCAGTTTCCAGATCGTACCGACTTCCTGCTTCAATTTGCCAAGAAGATGGGTCAGTCCAACCGCCTGGCGTCACTGGAAGAAATTGAACGTCTGTGGTTTGAATTACAACGTGAAATGACCCAGACGGGTAAGGTTTCGACCTTCACAACCACTGTTGTTAACAACGTTGGTGAAGAGAACGAGCAGGAAGTCACCCGTATCGGTGCCTTCAATGTTGTGTCAAATGGCAAGTACCTTGAATACATTCCAGAGACCCAACGCCTGGTTGAACTTCAGCGCCAGCCACCCGCCCGTTATACGGGTCGTATTGCTGACCTGATGTCTGCTGATTCCGGAATGTTCCCGATTGGTATCGATCCGACACGTGGTCAGTTGCTTGGCCTGTTGGTACAGTCACCCAGCCTGATGGAACGTATCGACCAGGGTAAAACAGTTGGTTACGTAATTATCGTTCTTGGTATTTTTGGTGTACTTATCGCTATCTGGCGTCTACTTGTTCTGTCACTGGTTGGTGCGAAAGTTAACAGCCAGGTCAAGAAGATCAACGAGCCAAACACCAACAACCCGCTTGGTAGAGTTCTTAAAGTATCCCAGGATGCTGCCGATGCTAATATTGAAACCCTTGAGCTGAAACTTGGTGAGGCCATTCTCAGGGAAACACCGAAGTTCAACTCCATGCTGCCGTTGCTGAAGATCATCTCAGTAGTTGCACCGTTGCTCGGTCTGTTGGGTACGGTAACCGGTATGATCGTGACCTTCCAGGCGATTACATTGTATGGTGCTGGTGATCCGAAACTGATGGCCGGTGGTATTTCAACCGCCCTGGTTACAACGGTTCTCGGTCTGGTTGTGGCTATTCCGACAGTATTCCTGCATACGCTGGTTTCCAGCCGGGCCAGAAGACTGACCCAGATTCTGCAGGAAGAGTCCGCTGGCATGCTCGCCGAGCTTGCCGAAGGTAAATCAGCTGCATAAGGTAGTCATCTCATGGATTTGATTTATTACTATCTACCCGCACTGGAAACAGTCCGTGACTTCATGGAACTCGGTGGGAATGTGCTGTTTGTTATCGGCTTTCTCACCCTGTTCATGTGGATGTTGGTTATCGAGAGGCTGATTTATCTCCGTTCAGGACATAAACGTCTGGCTGCGAAGGCCCTGTTTATCTGGGAGTCTCGTAATGATCATAAGTCATGGAACGCTCACCAGATCAGGATCCGTTTAATCTCGCAGGTTTCTGCCAAGGCCGAGCGCAACATACCGTTGATTCAGACGTGTGTTGCGTTATGTCCGTTGCTCGGTTTGCTGGGAACAGTAACCGGGATGGTCGAAGTGTTCGAGGTTATGGCCATATCAGGTTCGGGTAGCCCCCGTTCTATGGCATCCGGTGTATCTAAAGCCACCATTCCGACAATGGCCGGAATGGTGGCGGCTTTGTCCGGTGTGGCAATGGCAACCTACTTACAACGTAAATCCTCACGGGAACGCGAGTTACTTGCTGATAACCTGTACATAGGGTAATGAGTGACCTGAAGGTCGCTGGAGAATTTGAATGAAGCAATTTTTTAACCAAAACCAGGCCGAAGAAGAGTCTGAAATCAATATCACTCCCATGTTGGACGTGGTATTCATCATGTTGATCTTCTTCATCGTTACGGCGACCTTTGTGAAGGAAGCCGGTATTGACGTCAACCGGCCTGACGCAGCTACCGCGGTCAAGAAGGAAAATGCAAATATCCTGATTGCCATCGGTGCAAATAACGACATCTGGATCGACCGTCGTATGGTTGATGTTCGGTCCGTACGTCCTAACATCGAGCGTCTTCATGCTGAGAACCCGCAGGGTTCAGTGGTGATTCAGGCCGACAAGGAATCCAAGACGGATACTTTGATCCAGGTTATGGATGCATCACGTCAGGCTGGCGTGTTCAACGTTTCAATCGCCGCTCAAGAGCAGTAAAGCAGTCATGGCAGCTTCAATTAATCAAACACTAAATCAAAGTCAGGCCGCGAGCGTGACCCGCTTGGTTACGGGGCTGATTCTTGGTCTGGCTATTACATTGTGCCTGTTCTGGATGATGCAGTACCTGATTGCAACAGCCGATCGTACGCTCAATGATGATGGCGCTGGCAGCCTGGTAGATTTCGTCAGGGTTAAACGTGACGAATCCGTCAAGCAAAGGCAATTGAAGCCTAAAAAGCCACCACCACCCGATGCACCGCCTCCTCAGCCGCCAACACCACAGTTGGATAACCTGAACCCCAACGCTGAAAAAATAGCCATCTCAGCGGTACCGGTAGAAACCGATATCGAAATGACCGGCGGATTCAGCCTGGGTGTAGGTGAAGGTGATTACCTGCCTATCGTTAAGGTTGCACCTATTTATCCCAACAGGGCGTTGACCCGTGGCATTGAAGGCCACTGCGTAGTTCAATACACAGTGACCCGCCAGGGCACGACAAAGGATCCGGTTGTTATTGAAGATAATTGCACATCGAGTCTTTTCCACAGTGCATCGATCAACGCGGCCCTGAAATTTAAATACAAGCCAAGGATTATGGACGGTGAAGCCGTTGAAGTTCCTGGTGTGCAGAACAAGTTTACTTATGAAATTACTGAATAGAGATCACATTGTGCGTACAGCTTCAGCCAATTCCACTCGTAAAAACTGGTTGCTTCCCGCTTTAACTGTGTTTTTGTCGGTAGTTTTGGTATCGACAGCATCTGCGCAGGTAAAAAGGAAGGAAGACAAGGAATCAGGACGTAAGACCAAAGAAACGGTGGCGATGAGTCAACCGGTTTATGAGGCCTTAACAGAGATTCAGGCATTGGTTGAAGCCGAGCAGTACTCAGAAGCACTGGCAGAGATAAAGAAGGTGCAGCAGAAAAAGAAGCTTTCTCCATATGAGTCTGCCCAGATCTGGAATCTTACCGCCTACACGTATTATCTGATGGAAAATTACAAGGGCGCCATTGGTGCCTACGAACAGGTATTGTCTCAGCCTGACTTACCTGAAGCATTGCAGCAAAGTACACTCAAGACACTTGCACAGCTTCAGTTCACGATTGAGGAATTCCAAAAGGCACTGGAGATCATCAACCGATTGATAGCCATGCTTGACGAGCCTGCAGCCGATGTATATATGCTCAAGGGGCAGGCTTATTTCCAGATGGGTAAGTTCTCAGACGCTCTGGACCCTATCAAGATTGCCGTACAGATGTATCGCGATCAGGGCAAGGTACCCAACGAAAACTGGTTATTGTTATTGCGTGTGATTTACTGGGAGATGAAGGATTTCCCCAACATGTTGATCGTTCTCGAAGAACTGGTCGAGGAATATCCAAAAGACTCCTATGTATTGACACTCGCTGGCGTGTATAGCGAACTGGGAGATACCAAGAAACAATTGGCATTGACCGAAGCATTATACGATGCAGGTTATATCGATGGAAAAACTCACGCTGTCAACCTTGCAAACCTGTACCTCTTACATGGTATTCCTTACAAGGCAGCAGCAATTTTGCAAAAGGAAATCGATGCCGGCAATGTTGAACCTGATGTACGGAACCTGCGCTTACTGTCACAGGCTTGGTACCAGGCAAGGAATGACAGGAAGTCCATTCCCCCGCTGGTTCAAGCTGCCGCCATGAGTGAAGATGGTGAACTTTATATGCGCTTGGCCCAGTCTTACCTGAACCTTGAGATGTGGGGTGAAGCCGCAGAAGCCGCTAAGAAAGGTTTGGCTGTTGGTAAACTGAAGCGTAAGGATACCGCCAACATCATGTATGGCATGGCCTTATTCAATCAAAGGAAACTGGAACAGGCACGGAGAATTTTCCAGGAAGCCGGCAAAGATAATCGCAGTAAACGCGCCGCAGGCCAATGGATAAAGTATGTTGACAGCGAGATCGTTCGCCGCGATACACTGGAACAAAAACTTCCTGATGTGAAGCCTCGCGATGTAGATGAAATTCTGAGAGCTAATGCGGATGCCGTTGACGATGCAGGTTAAACTCTGCCTTTAGCGAGTCAATCGATTGAAAAAAACCGCGCTCTTGGCGCGGTTTTTTTATACGTGGTGTTTTTTATTCAGTCAGGTGTTCTTACCCGGTAAATAGTGGACGATGCGAATATTTTCTATCGTTACCAGACCACCCTTCCCTGCCTTTTCAAACAACTCCGACAGGGAGGTTTGAAAAGCAGTAATTTTGTCGGCCTCATCAACAATCTCAATGACCATGGGAAGATCCGAGGAAAGGTCCAGTATCTTCTGTGTACGGATCCGGGCACTCGCTCCGAAACCCAGAACGCCTTTGAGCACCGTCGCCCCGGCCAGGTCGGCATCACGCGCCTTTCTAACGATCACCTCATACAATGGTAAATGTCCTAATTTGTCGCTTTCACCAACAAAGACTCTCAACAAAACTGCTTGCCCGGAAATATTCATATTTACCTCAACACCAACGCACTCAGATACAAGCCCAGTACAAACGCCAGGCCTGCACCAGCCATGGTGGCTACAAAATAGAACGAGGCGTAAAAATACTCCTTGTCCTGTACAAACTGCCCCAACTCATACACAAATGATGACATGGTCGTGAAGCCGCCACAAAAACCCGTAGCCAGCAATAGCCGCATCTCCGTGGAAAGCAGTGTGGATGTCGCACCTATACCTGCGATCAGCCCGATCAGCAGGCAGCCTGCCACATTCGATATCAATGTACCGAGCGGCATACTCAAAGCGGCAATGTTTTGCGTGACCAGGCTCATACCATAACGGCTGACACCGCCCAGCATACTACCCAATCCAACATAGACAAATGGTAATATGGCAGCCACCTTTTAATCCTTGCTGATTTCAATGGGTACATGATGCGATGCCCGCAGGCATGACGCAAGCGATGAGACAGGAGAACACCCGGATGAATAAGGACTCAAGCCTGAAAACTTATCTAAGCAGGCTACTGCACATAAAGCCCTCACCCTTGCGGCAGGGTCAGAATGGGCCATATGTGTTTATTCACATCAACAAGACGGCCGGAACCAGTATAGGGAATGCCATAGGGCTACCGGTAAAGCATCATCAGACCGCGCGGGAGATCATTGACAAGATAGGCAGGGATAAGTGGGATACGGCCTATAAATTCACCCTGGTGAGGAATCCATGGGACAAGGTGGTATCACACTACGAATACCGTCGAAAAAGGAATAAGACAGAAGTTGCCACACGCAATGTTTCGTTCTCCGAATGGGTCAAAAAGACCTACGGAACGGACAAGGATCCATTCTTTTACAATAACCCAAAGGCCTTTCAGCCACAGGTCGAGTGGCTCAAGGATGATCAGGGTAAGATTGCAATAGACTTCATTGGCAAGTTTGAATCTATCAATGACGACTTTAATCAGATAAAAGCCATCATCGGTATAGATGCTGAGCTACCCCATCTGAACGCCAGCAAGCGGGCAGGCTATCAATCCTATTACGACGATGAAACCCGGCAGATAGTAGCCGAGTGGTTTCATGAAGACATCGAACTGTTCGGCTATAGCTTCTAAGCCAAATCCTTAGGTCAGCTGAATGCCAGGCAACCGATTGTTACCGGTTGCTGGCACCATTTGCAAAGTTCAGTGAGGTTTATTCAAACCCCTCTATTTAAATCAGGGCGTATACCAAATCGGTGCGGTATAAGCTCGCTCCTGGTGTACAGTTTCTGCGCCATCTGGTATTTCAATACCAAAACGGAAGGCATCGTAGACGATCCAGCGCGGTGTTGGTATTTCGAGTACACGGGCGTAGTAAAAAGCACTTTGTTTGGCATCGAAATCAGGATCCGTCCAGACCGCACCAAGTTCGGAAGCGCCGATGGTGTTGGTCCAGTTGGCCGCAGCGATGTCTACCGTGTTGCCAACCGGGGGCAAAACGCCATTGGCATCTGGTTTACGACCATCCGACCATGCAACGTCATAGACTTTCTCGTGCTTGTTGCCTTTAGCATCCAGCCAGCCTTTGACAATCTGGATACGGTCGAGGTTGGCACCAATGGAGTCACGTAAGGCGTATACCATGAAGGTAGGCGCTCCACCCTTGCCGTTGGCTTGCAGGTCACCACCCATTGGCACGCCCTTCTCGTAACCACGGAAAGCGGGTGCGCGGCTATTGAGGTCTTCATCTACATAGTCCCAACCACCGAAGAAACGTACTGAGATACGCGGGCCAGTGGTGCCATAGACTTCCTTGCGTTTCATGGCATCCCAGATCGCGGTGCGGGTATTCTCTTTGGCCCATACACCGGTGTAACCTGAGGCGACCAGTTCATAACCTTCGAAAGCACCGTTTTCAGTTTTGGTGAAAGGGTGTCCCATACGTGCGGGTGAAGGCTCAGCATTGGTGGCCTTACCAAAGAAGTTGTCTTCCTCGGCGGTGGCTAGTGCAGTATGACTGTCGGTAGAGCCTACCAAACCGAATTTGTACGGATTGGTGCCGAATTTCTTCTCAAGCAACAGACCGTTCTTCAGCGCTTCGCGGGCATACTCATATTGCAGCATGCTGTCTGTTTTAGACGCACTTAAATCCAGGTTGCCGGCATCCCAGGTCTCGTAGTCCGCAAATGCGTCATCCGGTGACAATAACGGATGCGTCTCACCATCACCCTTGATCTGGGTGACCTCGTACATCGGCTCCCAGCGGGCTCGTTTTTCTACGTAATTCCGGTCGACTTTCTTACCGGTGAACTGCTTGTCAACCGGGAACATGATGCCGTTTGACAGGTTGCCGTTATGTGCCAGGGCCAGAACCGAGCCCCCGGTCTTGGCCTCGTAAGCCTCAAGATAAGCATAAAAATCAAGTGGATCGGTTGAACCGACCGGAGCCTGGGTCGTGTAGGGCACAACCTGGCCGGCCTTGTCACCATTGTCACGGAAGATCGCATTGCGGTGCAGGTTATTACCCTTATCAAGCGAGGTCCATTCAAAACCAATAAACGTCGTGAATGAGCCGGGATCGTTGAAGCGCTCTGCAGCGTCGACAACATCCTCCCAGATCGACTTATAAATCTTTCCGCCCGGTGAGTATTCAGCCATCATCTGCAGATTGATATCGCCCTGTGAAAAGGTCGTAATCAGATCCAGAGCAGCCGCAACCGAGGCATCACCACCCTTCTGCAGACCGGCGTACCAACGCTTACCCTGCTCGTACTTGATAATATCCGGCGCACCAGCCGCCATATCGCTAAAGAACCCCATACCATCGGAGTGGTCAGCAATTACCAGCCAGTCAAGCGGACGGCCAAGCTTTGCCGGCTGACCACTGGAAGCCATTACCTGCTCGCCACGGGCGAACCGGTAGGCATCATCCAGGCCGAGCCGGGCGCCAAACAGGCCTGCATCCATCGATAACCCGGTATGCAGGTGGGTATCACCCCAGTACACCTGGTCAGGAAAACTGCGATCGGCATAAGGCGAGTAAGCCTTGCCGGGATACAGGTCATTTAATGAGTCTTTTGCGGGTGTGAATTGAGCGGTGGCCGTAGTGGCTGCGCCGAGTAATAAAATTGTAAAGATAAAGCGACGGGATCTAATCATTTCTTAGCCTCCTCCAAGAACCACTAGAACCAATTATTAAACCACAATTTCTTCGCTCGCGCCTTGATAAATGGAGTCCGTTACAACGGTACTTCAATCGCCTTTTCGGTTTTTAAAAATTTCACCCTGCTGAAATACGTTCCGCAACGCCATAACCATTCCAGTGGACCAAAGTGATAGCGCGACAACCACCACTTACTCATACGAACCTGCAGAAAAATAAGCAAAAAACTGAGCAGGAACATTTGCCAGTCATGCAAATGACCCAGGTAACCCAGACCCCAGCCATACAGGATAAATGTCCCAATAAGGGTCTGTACTAAATAGTTGGTGAGCGCCATACGGCCATAGGGCGCCAGGGACCCCAACCACCCCGTTGGGCGGCGTAAGAAGAGCAGCAGAAAGCCGCTCATCAAGAACGCTGTCAGCGCGGTATTAAACAGGTCGTAAGTTGTAACTGCGACTACCGAGGTCCAGTTCTTAAATTCCATCACATCAGGTATGGAAGAGAAAGTCACTGCCATCAAAACAAAGAATCCCAGTGACAGACCAAGCGACCACCACATCACCTTCTTAATAAACGGTTTATTGGCCTCAAGGTTTCTCATAATGCCGGAGCGCACCAGCCACATACCCACGAGAAAATAAGCGAGAGTAAGATACCCGCGCCCGAAGATAGCTACCATGAAATCCAATTTAGTGGCAAAGCCGTTATAGAAATTTTCTCTTGCGACTTCAATAAAAGAACCGTTCTGCAGTAATTCAACATAGGCCGCAACGACAGGAGATTCCGGAATGTAGTCATAGCTCAATATTGTCGACGTACCCGTTAGGAGATAGAAGAGATAACGACCTGTCCCCAGGCACAGCAAAACTACAATAAACCACAGCATTTTGCTCGACACGCGATAAAAAAGCGGCAGGCAAAAACCAATGGCAACATAAACAGTGAGAATATCACCGCGATAGAACAACGAATGTACAAAACCAATCGCCCCAAGTATCGCCAGACGCCAGATAAAGCGACCGGAAAAACTGCGTCCCTTGGCGGCAGCATTACCCATCATGATGGCAAAGCTCATTCCAAACAGCACCGCGAAGATGGAAAAGAACTTACCCATCACGAATATAAAGTGAAAGCCCATCACAATTTGATCAACAATATTCGACCCCACCGCCCAGACCTCGGGCCTTGGTGCGGCAATAAACTGTTCGATCATATGTGCGAAAACAATGCCGGCCAACGCAAATCCGCGCAGCGCATCTACAGCCTCAATCCTGTTGTTTGGAGAAGCAATCTGCATAAATTGAACCCTTATTCTTATTCTTATAAGCGTAGTCGACTTTTGGGGCCACTGCTAGCTGGATTATTGTACGGTGTTTCAGTGTGCGAGTTTTGCTAGTGTGACAATGGATAGCCGGAATATTAATTTGTAGGTAACTTCAGTCACCTTAAGCACAACTGGAAGTGATGATAAGGTCTACCCCGCCAAAACCTTCTTCAAAAACTGCTCAAACAACACTTCAACCGTTTCAATTGAGCTATGCAACACGTGATCACCACTGATCAGGTGCAGGGTGCAATCTGCTTCCTTTGCAAAGCGAATTGAGTTCTCCGGCGGAATGATATCGTCAGACCAGCCATGCACAATTTCGATGTGCCGGGATTTGTGAGGGTAATTTTTACTTTGATAATCGTCGCCCATATACAACGCTGGCGCCAACAGGAACACGGCCTGTGCTTCGACCTGCCCGGAAGCCACCAGCGACACGTAACCACCCATGCTTGAGCCCACCAGGATAAAGGGTCCCGCCTCATTGTTTAAAACATTCACCAGTCGCTCGACACGCAGATCAGCAGAATCACGCAAATCTGTGTAATCAATACTCTCAGCCATACAGCCGAGGCTTTCGGCAATGCCAGCGAGCCGCTTGATCTTGCTGCCCCAGGGGCCTCTTTCTTTGCCGTGAGCGAAGTATATTTTCATTTACTGAGTTCCTTATAGGAACCGCATCGTAACATGTAGAAAGAGGACAACAAGCTCATCCGATTCACCCGCCACGGGGTCCGTCAGCCCTTTC